>Ga0213919_1000319_pt1 | contig 22287 bp, 31 predicted proteins | sample McNCre317MG_FD_161056 | JGI IMG/M metagenome (GOLD analysis project Ga0213919, IMG submission 161056) | Freshwater microbial communities from McNutts Creek, Athens, Georgia, United States - 3-17 MG | ecosystem: Environmental > Aquatic > Freshwater > Creek | place: USA: Georgia | collected... | reverse complement strand
GCGGGTCGCGTTCGGGTGCGCCTCGGGCTCGGGCCGGGGTTTCGATCTGCTATTCACGATGTCAATCAGCGCGCGCCGGGAGGGAGGGCTAGAGGCTGGGACCTCGCTGCACACCTCGGTGCCCCCTCTATATGCGCCCGCTGTAGAGCGAAGTTAAGCGACCATCATGCATGACAGACATGTGCTGGATGCATACCTATTCAATAGGAGGCCCGTAGGCGGCGTTCGTGCCGGACCCATCCTACCCTAGCGGCCCCCACGTCCGAGGGCACTCAGCGGCCTTCCTACGAGGTGTCAAATTCGTCATTGTTTATCAGTAAGTTACAGGGTCAACGAAAATCGACCGCATGGCAGGTCTGCGCGCAGCGCATGGCATGGTTCCGTGGTTGTGCTACACTGTGCTGTCGGGCAATCCCGCCCGCATGGAGACCCCCATGACTGTCATCATCCACGCACCCGGCACGGACCTCTCGTCCATGGCCAAGATGTGCGTCGAGAACGAGATCGCAGCGTCTGGCCAGAAGGGCTACGACAGCGACCTGAAGCAGCTCGCCATCGACAACATCCTCAACTACCAGCCCGCCTATGTCCGCCTCTCGACCTACTCGGACAACCTCGGCACGCTCTGCGCCCGCTGGGCCATGGGCGGCAAGGACGGCACCCCGACGCTCGACCCCATCGTGCCGATCTACGGCATGCGCGCCCTCGCCCGCCACATGGAGGCGATCTGGCCGAACGACTGGCGCGACCGCCTGATCAAGGCGCTGCGCAACGTGAAGCCCGTGAATGCCATCGCCCTCCTCGACCGCGAGCTGCTGCTCACCGAGCGCGGCATCAGCGAGGCGGAGGTGGACTACAGCCCCGAGGCTGCTGCGGTACGCGCGAAGGAACACGCCGCGAAGACGATGATCTCCGGCCATGGAGCATAGTCCGCGCACTGAATGTCGATGACGGAAGAGGGGGCCTGTGATAGGCTCCTTCTGCTTCTGAGGGGGCGATCCTCCCGCAGTTGTTCGACGACCTCCCTAAACTTGGGCCGGGGCTTAGGCCTCGGCTTTTTTCATTTCAGGAACCCCAGCATGACGAGAGAACCGCCCGAGAACTCTACTGCCGACGACATCGCGCGTGGCCCGGTGGCTGTGAACGCGAGCCCCGACAACGTCCTCGACTTCGTGCCGCCCGATCTGGGTGCCGCGAACATTCCTCCGTCCACGGAGGAACCCAAGCTGCCCCCTACGCAAGGGGAGATTTTGGTTGGCTACAGCTTCAATCCGAGCGGCGACTTCAAGGTCACGCTGATGAAGCTGCGCGGTTCGAAATGCATCGACCAGCTCGCCAACCTCCCCCTGCGCACCACCGAGAAGGACGGCCAGCGCTACCTCGACGCCAACCACCGCATGATCGTGGAGGAGGCCATCCGCCGACAGATGGACGCAACCATGTGGGCCGTGAAGGCCCTGACGTGGACGGGGCAGTAAATGTCGGACATCCCGAAAGCGCGTGTGCGGCTCTACGAGCTGGCGGAACTACTGGAGGCGAGGCGCTACCCCAATGCGGCGCAGCAGCTTCGCATCATCATTCGCGAATGCCTCTACCGGGAGAAGCCCGTGCGGAAGGCTCCGGTGACATCGAAGGAGCTGACCCCGCGCATGGCGCGCGAGATCAGGGCGCACGCCAAGGGGCACCCGAAGGAGAGCATGCAGAACATCGCGGCTCATTTTGGCGTGAACTTGGGGCGCGTCTCCGAAGCCCTGAACCGGAAGATTTGATCGAGGACATGCCGATGCGCGAGCCTGTGTTCTACGTTCCACACGACGAAGCTGTCGCCCTCGGGCGGCAGATGTTTGCCACGGGCTTCTGCCTTGGCTGCGCCGGGTCGTTCATCATCTGGGCGATCCTTCACGTTTTCCTCTAGGAGACCCGCACCATGACCACCATCGACCCGAAGACGATCCGCATCCCGCCCGAGGTGGTGGAGGCGGCTGCAATGCAGTTACCCGGAATGGCAGGGCATCAGCGGTACGTACGCGCCGCCATCGCCGCAGCCCTCGCGGCGTGGGAGGGAGCCAAAGAGGAATGGCGTGATGGGTTCAGGTTTGACCCGCTTCCACATGGAACAGTGTTTCGCTACGCCGTACTCATCCTCCCCCTCCCGCCGCAGGAGGAGCAGTGATGACTGACATTGTAGAGAGGCTGCGCGACTTTGGACGGATTTATCCAGAGGAAGAGAACACGCTTCCCGGCACGTTGTTCCTGCGAGCCGCCGACACCATCACCACCCTCCGCGCCGAGGTGGAGAGGCTGAAAATCGAGAACATCCAAATGCAGGCTGCGCTAGGATACGGAATATTGGCGGAAGATGAGCGCTATATCATCCCGTCGAACCCGTACAAGTGCGGAACGTGTGATGCAAGCCGACACCTCCGCGCCGAGGTGGAGAGGCTGAAGGGCGACTTGGCCATAGAGGAGGACCACGGCAAGGATTGTGTCAGGAACATCAGCGACCTCCGCGCCGAGGTGGAGAGGCTGAAATCAGACAGATGGCTAGGCCCGCACGAGATTATCCCCAGCGACTACGCTCACGCGATGGATTGTCTCCGCGCCGACAACGAGCGCCTGCGGGCGGCGCTGGAATGGGCGCTGGACAACGCCGGGACGGATCACCCGAGCTACCCTTACAGGGTGCCAGACGATTTGTGGGCCAGACCGTGCTTGGTGTCTGGTGATTGTGGCGGTGTTGCCGAGGAACATTTTGCCACGGCGCTAGAAGCCGTCGAAGCCGCACTCGCACAGGAGAAGCAGGGATGATCCGCCGCAAGCCTAAACCCGTCTCCGCGCTACAGATCGGCACGCCGCAATGGCCCACCAGTACCAGCGCCATGCACGAACTGTTGGCCGCGCTGGAATACCTCTATAAGGAGCCGCCCCATGACCGCTGACCGCGCCGCGCTGGTGGAGAGGGTGGCCGAGATTATGTGTTGCGAAAGCCCCTGCCAACATCCTGACGGAGATACATGCTGTGCAGCGGGATACCACGCCCAAGCCACCGACGCCATCGACCTCATCCGCAACGAGGTGCTGGAGGAAGCGGCGAAGGTGGCGGAATACAGGTGCGGATCGCCTGAATGGTCGAGTGACACCAACAGCGGCTATGAGTGCGCGGCCAAAGAAATAGCCGCCGCCATCCGCGCCCTGAAGGAGAAGACCAATGGATGACCGCCGCGCCGCGCTGGTGGAGAAGGTTGAGAAACTTTTGCCCCAGTCCGATGTGTCGGTCTGGGATTACATCGACCTCGCGCTGGAGGAAGCGGCGAGGGTGGCGCAAGGATGGAATGCAGCGGGAGAACCTATAGCCGCCGCCATCCGCGCCCTGAAGGAGAAGACCAATGGATGAGGACCGCGCCGCACTCGCACAGGAGAGCCCAATGAGTGACATTGTAGAGAGGCTGCGCCACGCAGTAATTGTGTCCAAGCCGTTTGCCGACAACGAAAACTACTGCATTTTTTGCACGATCAAAGATGGCGAAGATGCGTTGTCTGAAATCACCACCCTCCGCGCCGACAACGAACGGCTGCGGGTGGCTGCAACAGAATTGCTTGACGCATATTCATATATGTTTGGGCCAGACAAGCCGAACCCGTGGAGCAAGAAACTTCACGAAGCACTCGCACAGGAGAAGCAGAATGACCGCTGAAACATTCGTATACGACTATCTCTGGCCCGTGCTGATGCTTGGCGGCATCGGCTTCTGGCTGATCGTTGCGCTGGTGAAGCAGCCATGACCGCTGACCGCCGCGCCAAATGGCCTGATGACGTCCTCAAGGCCGACCAACCACACGCCGCGCTGGGAGGATATGCGCCCGGAAGCTATATGTGCCGCTGCTCCAACTGCGAAAAGGAGTTTACTGGCGATAAGCGGTCATTTCAGTGCTGGCCGTGTGCGAAGAAGGCCGCTGACCGCGCCGCGCTGGATGACCGCTGCCACGCCTCCCGCGATGGTGACTGTAGCTGGCCGGAATGCCCGCAGAACCGTGATGGCGAGCCGCACAAGTCGGGCCGCCATTGCCCGCTAGACCACTGGTGCTATTACTGTGGCGCTGATGAGAGCAAAGGACCGCACGAATGCCCAGCATAGATAACCGCGCCGCGCTGGTGGAGAAAGCATTAGCCGCCTACTGTTTGCGCTACGACACCACTGGGAAGATGCGGCCCGCAATGGAAGCCGCCATCGACCTCATCCGCGCCGAGGTGCTGGAGGAAGCTCTCACGGCTCTCTACTCGGTGCCTCGCTGGGACCGCGAGATATTTGACAGCCTGACGCAAACGTCTGACGGTTCACTGGTCTACATTGACGAAGCTGACGCCGCCATCCGCGCGCTGAAGGAGAAGGCCAATGGCTGACCGCGCCGCGCTGGTGGGAAAGGTCGAAGCGCTACTGCCACATTCCGATGTGTCGGTCTGGGATTACATCGACCTCGCGCTGGAGGAAGCGGCACTGGTAAAGGCGACGCCCCTTAAGTTCACAGGCAGCATGGAAGAACAGGCGATGTTTCTAAAAGGATGGATGGAAGCCACGGCAGCAAAGCGCACCGCCATCCGTGCGCTGAAGAACACCCCCTAGATCGTCCGTGCCCTGACTGATATGCTCCGGGCACGGACAATCAAACGGACGGATACACCCATGGCGCGCCCCACCCCAGCCGTTCTCAGGCCCAAGCTGGACCCCACGTCAATCGAGCGCCTGCGCTCCCGCATCCAAGGCGGCCAGCTCGTCACCCGCCTGCAGGACTTCGCCCTCGGCACACTGGTGATGGACACCACCAACGACACCCCACGCCTGATGGTCGAGATGGCAGACGGCACCCGAAAGCCCGCCATGTCCAAGGAGCAGATACAGGCAGCTCGCGCCCTCCTCGACAAGCTCCTGCCAACACCACAATCCATTGCCGTAACGTCAGAGGAAACCAAGACGTTTGTGCTGAGAGCCCCCGAGCCCTCCAAGTCCACCGAGGACTGGCTGCGGGAATACGCCCCCAAGGCGGCCATCACCCTGAAGGCGGACGAGGTCAAGCAGTGACATGGGGGAGGAGCCCATCCACACCGTCTGGAGCCCTCAGCCCGGCCCCCAGACGGCCCTGCTCACCTGCCCGGTGGCCGAGGTCTGCTACGGCGGAGCCCGAGGTGGAGGGAAGACTGACGGTGTGCTGGGGGAGTGGGCCAGCCACGCTGCTGAGTACGGGGCAGACGCCATCGGTCTCATGGTCCGACGCAAGCGCACCGAGCTGGTGGAGACCATTGAGCGATCCAAGGCCCTCTACACGCCGCTCGGAGCTTCTTTCAACGACCAGAAGTCCATGTGGACCTTTCCCAACGGAGCCCGCCTGCGCTTTGCATACTTGGAGCGTGACGCCGACGCCGAGGGGTATCAGGGTCACAGCTACACTCGCGTCTACGTCGAGGAGTGCGGCAACTTCCCCTCGCCCACCCCGATCTTCAAGCTCATGGCCACCCTGCGATCCGGCGCTGGCGTGCCCTGCCGCATGGTCCTGACCTGCAACCCCGGCGGCCCCGGCCACCAGTGGGTCAAGGCCCGCTACATCGACCCGGCACCGCTGGGCTTCCACCCGATCACCGAGACCTTCGTCAATCCCTTCACCCGCGAGCGGATCGACCGTACACGGATTTTCATCCCCAGCCTGATCACCGACAACAAGTATCTGGGCGCGGACTACGTGGCCACCCTGCAGCAGGTGGGCAACGACAACCTGATCAAGGCGTGGCTGCTGGGCGACTGGAACATCGTCGAGGGCGCGTTCTTCGACACGTGGTCGAGCCTGAACGTGGTCAAGCCGTTCCCGGTGCCGGAGGATTGGCTGCGCTTCAGGGCCGCCGACTGGGGCTATGGCGCGCCGTTCTCGATGGGCTGGTACGCCGTCGCGGGGGATGACGCGCACGAGTTCGGGCTCCGGCGTGGCTGCCTAGTGCGGTATCGCGAGTTGTATGCTATGAAGCCCGGACAGCCGAACGTCGGACTTCGTCTGACCACGGAGCAATTGTCGGAGCGCATCAAGGAGATGTCGGGGGGTGAGAAGTATGCATTCAGCGTTATCGACCCTGCCGCCTTCAGCGAGAACGGCGGCCCATCTATTGCTGAACGCTTCGCTCGTGCTGGTGTGGTGTTCAAGCGCGGCGACAATCGGCGCATGGGCGCTCGCGGCGCGATGGGCGGCTGGGACATGGTCCGTGCCCGGATCATCGGGGAGGAAGACCACCCCATGTTCGTGAACTTCTCCACCTGCACCGAGCTGACCCGCACCCTGCCGATCCTGCAGCACGACCCTGACCGCCCGGAAGACCTCGACACCAAGCAGGAGGACCACGCGGCGGACGAGCTGCGCTACGCCTGCATGTCGCGCCCGTGGGTGCCGAAGAAGAAGCCCGCCGAGCAGCCGCCCCGCACCGTCTACGAGATCACCATGAACGAGGCTTGGGAGAAGCTCCGCGAGCCCACGCACAGGGAGCGCATCTGATGGCATCACGCATCGCAGGCCTTGGCACAGCCCCGCGCGTCCCGATGCCGGAGGCCGACCCCGCCTACTGGGATCAGCAGCGCAAGGACGCCCAGCTCGCGGACGAGAAGCGCAAGATGGCCAACGCCGCTGCCGTCTACGAGCAGCAGCAGAAGGAGATCAAGCTCTACGGCCACACGCTGGACGACCCCATGGGAAGCCGCGTGACGGCCAACACCGCGACGGGCCTCGGACCTATCGCCGCCCAGCGGAAGGCCGCTGGTGACCTCGCGCCGGGCGTCCAGCCGGGTTCTGGCGACCGGAAGAGGATGCGCCCGGCTTCGGCCATGGAGCGCAAACGCCTGAAGGTGGCGGAGGCCATCGACAAGCCGATCCAAGCTGTGGGCAAGGCCATCGACTACTACGGCGGCCCGCACGTGTCGGACAGCCTCGGGCGCACTGGCGAGCTGGTGAACAACGTGGCAGCGGCCACGCCCGGCATCGGTGACGCCATGCAGCTTGGCCAGTCCGGCTCGGAGTACATCGACGCATGGGCCGACAACGACAAGCTGGCAGCGTGGAAGGCCGTGGGCATGGGTGCGCTCGGGCTCGGCATCTTCCTGCCGCCCGGCGTGAAGAACGCCCCGATGGAAACGCTGGACGAGGCGAAGCGGCTGGAGAAGCTCGGCACACCAGCCGAGGAAATCTGGCAGCGCACGGCGCGCGACGGCAAGAGCGGCTGGTGGCGCGCTCCCGATGGCCAGTGGCGTTGGGAGCTGCCCGACAACGAGAGCAAGATCACGGGCGCAGGCAGCGTCTACGCCGCCGATCCGCGCGCCATGGACAAGACGCTGATGCCCGAGAAGCTGCCCAAGCTTTGGAAGCACGACCAGCTCTACGAGGCCCAGCCCGAGGCGATGGACGCCTACGCTTCGATTGCCAACGACGGCGGCGGCTCCGGCCAGTTCCGCAGCGACATCGGCCCCGGCGGCTTCGTGGAGGCGTACGGCTCGCCATTCAACGGCGGCGTTGACCAGTTTGGCCGGGCGGTGGGCGAGAAGAACCTCCGGCGCATCCTCGCGCACGAGGGGCAGCACCTCGTGGACTACATCAACGACCTCCCGAACGGCGCGATGCCGGGCGACGATGCCTTCAAGTTCATTCAGGCCGACGATGCCGCGCGCGGTCTGGAGCGGCCCAGCTTCACGCAGATGGGCTACGGCTGGAGCGAGCCCTATCGTGCCTATCGTCGCAACAGCAGCGAGAACCTCGCCAGCCTGACCGACAAGCGCTTGTACATGGACATGCCAACCCGTGTCGGGCAGTTCCCCGGTGCCATGATGGACTATCCGGCTGACAGGCAGTGGATCAGGGATGTGGACGGCTCGATCCGCGTTCCGACAGGCGACATCGACCTCCAGACAGGCGATCCGACCTTCCGCGTTCTAAGGGGGCCGCAGAAGGGCTACAAGCCGCGTCAGGCGGGCTCCATGGAGGAGGCCGCTACCCCTGTAGCCCAGAACGGTCCTCGCCGTGGGCGGGCTCCTGAAGCCTCCGCCGACGAGCTGCTGCAGCAAGCCATCGACACCCCCCGCAAGGTCAGCCAGCGCGGCGGCTTCGTGGGCGCTCCCCCGCACATCTCCACGCCGGAGGCCGAGAACGCCTTGGTGGCCGACATCCTGACGCGCCTGCGGGCTTACAAGGGGCAGGGCACCAACTTCTACGATGACTTCCAGAACGCCATCCGCAACTGGACGGGCAACCCCACGACCGCGCAGAAGTTCGCCACCGCCTCGGGCCACACCTCGAACCAGATGTCGCCCCTGCCGAACACCACGCACGCCCTGAAGGCCATGAACCAAGACGCCGTGGGCTACCCGGTCAAGGCGGGTCTCTACCCCAACGCCTCGGGTGCCAAGATCGCGGACGACTTCTCGACCGGGCGCATGTCGGCTGACCCCAAGACTGGTCAGTACACGTACCATCTGCTGCCGGAGGAGTTTCGGCCTGCGGACTTCCAAGACTACGCCTTCGGCGGCGAGCGCGCGGTAAAGCCGGGCCGGGCCGTCCACGACACGTGGGACAAGGAGGCCACCCAGTTCCCGCGCAACCCGAAGAACAAGCAGAACGCCGCCAGCGACACCGAACACCTGTGGATGGACCGCATCTACAACAAGGTGGTGCGCGAGGCGCGTCGTGATCCCGAGTTGCGGGGGCGGCTGGGCACCGGGAGCAAGACCTACGAGCGTGCGCAGGCTGACCTGTGGGACATCGAGCGGCAAAAGCAGGAGAAGTTCGAGGTGCTGCCCGCCGACAAGATCATGCAGGAGAACTCGGCCCTGACACAGGTGGCCGCGATCCCCGGCCCATCGACAGGTGTGGACAAGGCTCTGCTCAATGCCCCGCTGTCGGTAAAAGATCAGTACACGGACCAAATGATGGACGCCTTCAGCGATGGACGCGGTCGCAACCTGCCAGCGGCCTCGCTCGGCATGACGCCGCCCATGGAGAAGGGCCTCGGCCAGTGGGGCGACATGATGGAGCCGAACCGTGCCGTGCGCTACGGCGTCGGCACCATGGGCTCCGGCCCCGACAAGGTGATTGACCCCGCCAGCGCGACGGCCATGGGCGCGGTGCGCGACTGGAACCAGATCGGCCTCGGGCAGGAGGGCGGTGCCATCACGGTCGGGCGCACGGACGGCGCGACACAGGCCACGGCAAGCCTCGCCCCCATCGGCGCGCCGCTGAAGAGCTACGACGACTACGAGCGCGCCTTCCAAGCCGTGAAGGCGCACTTCGGCCCCGAGTGGTTCAAGAGCGTCGTGGTGCAGCCCGGAAAGAACGGCGAGGCCGTCATCAAGAACATCGGCGACATGCCGAACAAGCAGTTCCAGCAACTCGCGCAGAAGGCGGGCATGGACCTGTCGCCCGGCGGCACCCAGATCGAGCCGACCACGATCAACAAGAAGGGCGAGCAGATGTTCGGCCCGATTGTCGAGCGCGATGTCGGCAACGACTTCCGGTACGTGCAGTTCGACCAGCCCGGTGCCAGCCCCTACGTGCCGGACGTGTTCAAGCAGGCCCCGGCCTTCCAGAACCCCGACAGCTACCATCGCCTGTTCGACGACACGCGCGCCAACCCGAAGCTCAAGGGCACCTTCGACCGCGACATCATCCCCGGCCTTGAGCGCGTGCAGGCGGTGTCGGACAGGTGGGAGAAGGACATGGGCATCCCGGCCAATACGGTCATCGACCGCGTGCGCCGGATCATCACCGAGGCTGGACCGTCATGGCCCAACGCCATCGATGCAGCCGTCAAGAAGGGCATCATCCCGGCCTTCGCGGGCGCTGCCCTCCTCGGCGGTGCTGCGCAATCTCAGTTCGGCAACGACGGGGGCGTCCAGTGAGCGAGCTGATGCAGACGCCAAGCATCGAGCTGTCGCTTGTTCAGCTCGGCCTTCATGGCGTTGAGCTTGGCCTCGACCTCGTCGCGCGTCATGCCATTCCACATGCCGTTCTCGTCCCACCCGAATGCGGGCGAGAGCTGATCAAGCAAATCCTTTGCCATAGGGGGTCTCCATGGTTCTGAATATGGCCGCAGCCAACGCGCAGCCCGAAAACGAGAAGCGCGCAGGGGCCGACAGTGTAGACAAAATGCAGGACTACTGGAAGAAGGAAATCCAGCGGGCCGAGAAGTTCTTCGGCGACTTTTGGAAACGGGCCGACAAGCTCTACAAGCTCTATGCGAAGCAGGAGAGCAAGAGCGATGGCAAGCGCAAGTTCGCCATGCTGTGGGCGAACACCGAGGTGCTGAAGCCGTCTGTCTACGCGCGCCCGCCTGTGCCGCAGGTGTCGCGCCGCTATCGCGACAAGGACCCGGTGGGCCGCCTCGCTGCGGAAATCCTCGAACGTGCCGCCAGCTTCGAGTTCGAGCGCATGGGTCTCGACAACTGCCTGCGCGCCGTGCGTGACGACTTGCTGCTGCCCGGTCGTGGCACCGCGTGGGTGCGCTACGAGGCGGAGATCGAGGGCGAGGACGATCCTGCGGAGGCGCAGGAGAGCGACGACCAGCCCGTGCAGGGCATGCTGTCGGACGGCCAGCCCGCATCGCCCATGGCGGCGACGGCCCCGACGATCAAGGAACACAAGACGTGCGTGGACTACATCCACTATCGCCAGTTCCTGCACCAGCCCGCCCGGCGCTGGGAGGAAGTCGGCTGGGTGGCGAAGATCGCCTACATGACCGACGAGGAGGGCAAGAAGCGGTTCGGCGCGAAATGGAAGTCCGTGCCGATGGACAACAAGGCACAGTCCACGGACGGTGGTGACGGCATTCGCGACCCGAAGCTCGACAATGCGCAGGAGGCGCAGGCGACGGTTTACGAAATCTGGTCGAAGGTCCACGAGAAGGTCTTCTTCGTCGCGAAGGGGGCCAATGCCGTGCTGGAGGAGGCCGAGCCGCTGCTCGACTTCGAGGGCTTCTTCCCCTGCCCGAAGCCTGTCTATGCCACGCTGACCAATAACACGCTGATCCCGACGCCAGACTACAAGTACTATCAGGATCAGGCGGAGGAGATCGACCTCCTCACGGCGCGCATCTCCAACCTGATCGACAGCCTCAAGCTCGTCGGCTTCTACCCGGCTGGTGCCGAGGGCGAGGTGAGCGAGGCCATGGCCAAGGCGCTGTCGCCAGCGACGGAGAGCCAAATGATCCCGGTGGCGAGCTGGGCCGCGTTCACCGAGCGTGGCGGCAGCAACGCCATCGTGTGGCTTCCCATCAAGGACGTGGTCGAGACCCTGCGCGCATGCATCGAGATCAGAAACCAAGCCATCCAAGACGTCTACCAGATCACAGGCATCAGCGACATCCTGCGCGGTGCGACCGAGAGCGGCGAGACCGCAACAGCCCAGTCGATCAAGGCCCAGTGGGGCAGTGTTCGCATCAGGGATCGCCAGCAGGAGCTGGTGCGCTTCGCTCGCGACCTGACGAGGATGGTGTGCGAGGTGATCGCTGAACAGTACGAGCCGGAGTACCTGCTCACCGTCACCAACGTCGAGCGCCCGCAGCCGCCGCCTCCGCCGCCGCAGCAGCAGCAGATGCCGCCGCCGCAGCCGACAGGCGACCAGCAGCGCGACCAGCAGGCCATGCAGCAGTACCAGCAGGCGATGCAGCAGCAGCAGGCCGCCATGCAGCAGTACCAGCAGGCGGAGCAGGCCTATCAGGCCGAGATGCAGAAGGTGGACGACGCCTTCGCCCTGCTGAAGAACGACGACATGCGCGGCTACCGCATCGAGATCGAGACGGACAGCACGATCCAGCCGGACGAGGACGCGGAGAAGCAGCGCCGCACCGAGTTCGTCACGGCCATCGGCGGCCTCATGCAGCAGGCCGTGCCGCTCCTTGGTCAGGTGCCGGAGCTGGCACCGCTGGTCAGCGAGACCATCCTGTTCACCGCTCGCGGCTTCCGCGCCGGGCGTCAGCTCGAAGACGTGATCGAGCAGGCCTTCAAGGCCGTGCAGGATCGCCTGTCGCAGCCGCAGCAGCAGCCGCCGGACCCGAACGCCGCGCTGCTGGAGGCGAAGAAGAAGGAGAAGGAGATCGAGCTGCAGCACAAGCAGGCGTCGAACACTCTCGACCTTCAGCACAAGCAGCAGAGCCACCAGCTCGACATGCAGATCAAGAACGAGCAGGCCGACCACCAGATCAGGACGGCGCAGGCGACGAGCGAGCTGGGCCTCTCGACGGGCAAGGCGAAGCTGCGCGACCAGATACTGGCGGAGGAGCAGGACGCCTTCCTCGGCCAGCCGGGCGAGCAGGTGAACGGCGTGGCGCAGGTGCTGCAGACCACGCTGGGCCAACTCATGCAGAGCGTCACCATGTCGAACGAGCAGGTACTCGCGTCGAACCAGCAACTCCTAACCGCGCTCACGGCACCGAAGGTCATCACAGCACCCGATGGTCGTCAGTACACGGCGCAAACGGCGGTGAACTGATATGGCAACGACGACCGTTCAATTTCCCATCGTCATCCAGAACGCCGACATCCCGCGCGTCCTCGCGGCGCTGCGGCGCAAGTTCGGCATGCCGACGGGCTCGGATGCGGAGGTGGTGGAGACCCTCCGACAGCAGTTCTGCACCACGCTCGAAGGGCTCGTCTACGACGCGGAGCAGGAAGCGGCACGGGAAGCCGTCGCCAATGTAACGAAGATCAACGCAACTTAGGACAACGGCAATGGCAACTTACACTAAATACGAAAGCGCGATTGAGCAGATCGCCAACAAGGTCATGGACGTGTTCGGCAATCAGGACACGTTCAAGGCCGTCATCCACACCGACGCCCCGGTCCCGGCGACCGACACCGTCTTGGCGGACCTCACCCAGATCGCGGGCTCGAACGGCTACACCACGGGCGGCACGTCGATCACCTTCAACTCGACGCGCTCCGGTGCCACCATCACCGCCACGGCGACCGACGTGACGTGGACCGCATCGGGCGGCAACCTCGGCGCATCGACCACCGGACGCTACATCTCGATCCACGACGACACGGTCGCATCGCCAGTCAAGCCGCTGCTGAACAGCTACGACTATGGCGCGACCTTCACCGTCGCCGACACCGAGACGCTGCTGCTCGACTTCGGCGTGTCGTTCTGGACGCTTGGCTGATGACCATGGAACCCAGCACCATGGCTGTCCGCGCCAACCAGCCGAAGAACCTCGCCGAGGAGCCGCTTGACAGCACGCACATCCTCGCCTGCCCCCGCGTGGACTACATGTCGGTCAAGGACCGTGTGGAGGACGCCGGGAAGGGCAAGTGGATGGCCAAGCTGCAGGTGGTCTCGCCCCTGTCGTGCTGCCGCGACCCGGCCAACTACGACATCGAGGCGTGGTACTCGTCACCAGCGGATCGCGATCTTGGCGTGCCGGACCTCTACAAGTTCTACTGTCGCGTCTGCGAGAAGCGCGTGGCGGACGGTGTGCCTGATGAGCGCGGCGTCATCCACGACGGCTGCTGCAAGGCGGCATGGTGCATCGGTGGTCTGGATTATCGTCCTATGTGGGAGGCCAGATAATGGCGAAAGTCTATAACCGTGCGAGGATGACGACGGCGACGGCGGGCTCCGGCACGATCACCCTCGGCTCCGCCGTCTCGAAGTATCAGTCGTTCTCCGCAGCCGGAGTGATCGACGGCGACATCGTGCACTACGTCATCGAGGACGGCACGGACTGGGAGATCGGCGTAGGCACATACACGGCGGTCGGCACCACGCTGTCGCGCACGCTGAAGTCGTCCTCGACCGGATCGCTTCTGGTGTTGTCGGGATCGGCGGAGGTCGCGATCACGGCCCCTGCAACGCTGCTGCAGCGTGCGGACAACGACATCCTGTTCATCACCGCATCCGGCGGCACGACGACCCTGACTGCCGACAGCGCGCGCCTCATCATCGTGTCGGGTGCCAGCGCGCACACCATCCAGATGCCGGACGTGACCAAGCTCGCCCTCGGGTGGGACTACAAAGTACTGACCCTCGTCAGCGGCAGCAACATCACCATCCAGTCGTCGGGCGGCAATACAATCGCATCGACGTTCACTGCGACCACCATCGAATTGTTCTGTGTACTGACCACCGGAACGACGGCGGCATCGTGGCAGTTGAACTACTGTGGATCGACATCGGGACGAAATGGGTCGGGATCGATCAGCTACGGCAGCTCCCCCACGCTCACGACGCCGAACATCACGACCTCCGCCACCATGACGTGGGTGGACGCCGGAGCGACGGTGGGGCCGACGCTGGACATGTTCCGCGATAGCGCCTCGCCAGCCGCGAGCGACGTGATGGGTCAGGTGAAGTTTACGGGCAGGGATAGCGGCGCTGCGGTGCAGGAATACGCCAACATCCAAGCGATCCTGACCGATCCGACCGCCGCGTCGGAAGACGCCGACCTGATCATCAATACCGCCTCCGCTGGCACGGTGGCGGAGCGCCTGCGCATCGGCGTCGATGGCGTGCTGCGCACCAAGACGAACGCATCCGCCAACTCCGGCGTACTCATGGCGGCGCACTGGATACATCTCGATGCCGACTACACGCTGACATCCCAGACGGCTGCGCAGAAGTTCTTCAACACGACGGCCAACGGCGCGCTCACGGTGGCCGCTGGCGTCTACGAGTTCGAATGGCTGATCTATGTCACCACGATGAGCGCCACGAGCGGCAACGCCACCTTCAGTCTCGCGGGCACGGCCACCTATGGCCGCATCGGCGCGCTCGTCCATGGTGCGGACACCAGCACGCCCACGACGGCGGTTGCCGGGCAAAGCTCGGTGCAGGTGTCCACTTCGTTCCCGGCAGCGACCGCCGCCGTGAACACGGGCCTCTACACGTTCGTCAAGGGCCTCGTGCGCATCACGCCCGGCGGCACCATCATCCCATCCATCGCCCTCACGACGGCCGCCGCCGCCATCGCCAAGGCGGGCAGCTACTTCAAGATCGTGAAGGTGGGCGAGAGCGCGGAAACATCGGTAGGAGCATGGACATGATTTCGATCAACATCACCGTCACGTCGAGCGTCACCGGGAACGTCTACTCCCGAGAGATCAACATCGGGGATGCGGACATCCTGCGCATCCTCGCGGCGTCGAACGCGAAATACTTCAACGACATATCGCGGCCCGGCGCGCAGGAACTGATGCAGAAGACCAACGAAATCTTCGACCGCGTGGTCGATACCTTCTGGGGCGCGATCCGCACCGACACGCGCGATTTCGAGGTCGAGGTCGCCAAGGAGCAGGCTGAAGCCACCGTCTCGGTCATCGAAGAGATGTAACCAATGCTTGGGTTCGACGCACTCGGCAGACTTGCCGTAGCCGGATCGCCAGCCGCTACAGCAGTGAACAAGACGCTGGCGGCTGGCGCTGGCTCGTACTCGATGACGGGCACCGTCGCCGGGATCGCGCACGGCTGGAAGGTTCCCGCAGGCGTCGGCTCCTATGCGCTCACGGGCCAGTCCGCCGGATTGATCCGTGGATGGAAGGTCGCTGCAGGCGTCGGCTCGTACTCGATGACGGGCTCGGCGGCAGGTGTCCTGCACGGCTGGAAGGTCGCAGCGGGCGTTGGCTCGTACAGCTTCAACGGCGTCTCGGCTGGCGTGCTGCGCGGTTGGAAGGTTCCCGCAGGCGTCGGCTCGTACGCGCTCAGTGGTTCGTCCGCTGGCGTCATCCATGGCTGGAAGGTCGCTGCAGGCGTCGGCTCCTACGCCATGACCGGGCAGTCGGCTGGATTGGTGTACAGCCGCAAGATGCCCGCAGGCGTCGGCTCCTACGCCATGACCGGGCAGAGCGCTGGCGTGCTGCGCGGCTGGAAGGTTCCCGCAGGCGTCGGCTCGTACGCGCTCACGGGCCAGTCCGCCAACATCCTCAAGTCCCGCCTGATCGCCGCAGCTCCGGGCTCCTACGCCATGACCGGGCAGAGCGTCGGCCTGATCCGTGCGCGCAAGCTGCTCGCCAGCCCCGGCTTCTACGTGATGTCCGGCACCGACGCCGGGCTGGTCTACACCCCGGTAGCGCCGCCTTCGACCGCCACCGGGGCCTTCGGCTTCGGTGCTGCGGTTCACCGACAGGGGGATACCCGCTGGGATGGCATTCGCGAGGCTAGGGAAGAGGCTAGACGGCTCTTCGACAAGGTGCCCGCTACTACCCCCGCCAAGCGCAAGGAAGCCGCTGTACGGGCTTCTGAGGCGGTTGCAAATGTCGCCAAAAAGATCGAGGCCGCCAAGCCCGAGACGGTCGTGCCCATGGGGGGCCTCGACCAGTCGCTGGTCGAGCTGCTCGACCTTCAGGCCTTCCTGCAGGGCCTCATCGACCAGCAGGAGCGCATCGCCATGGGGCAGGCCCGCGAGGCCGCCGAGCGCTGGGCGCTGATAGAGCGCGAGATGGCACTCGAAGCCGCTCGCGAGGAGGAGCTGATGGTGGTAATGGCCATGGCACTATGATCAGTACACGGAGGAATGCATGACCCAGCGGTTCTGCAAGGTGTGTAGGGGGTGGCACGATCTCGACCAGCCATGGCCGGACAACTGCCGCCCCGAGAGGAACTGGAACAGGGCGGACTTCGCAGCTCCGCTCCTGATCCGAGACAGTCTGGACGATGTCTGGAACCCGGTCGATGGCAAGGTGTACGACAGCAAGTCGTCCTACTACGCCGCCGTGAAGGCCGCCGGGTGCGAGATCGCCGGAAACGACAGCTCGATCACGCAAGCGCATGAGCGGGCCGTCGAGACGACAACTCCCAAGGGCCTGAAGGATGACCTGAAGGCGGCTTGGGAGCATCACACGTAACGGAGGGCTATCAAATGCCGCCTGAACTTGAGAACGAAGTCGAGGAGCAGGAAGTCTCCCTGCGGGACCAGCTCCTCACCGCCATGGACGGCGATGATCAGTCCACGGACGATCAGCAGCCAGACACCGAGCCCCAGCTCGACGAAGATGGCCAGCCCCGCGACGAGCGCGGTCGCTGGACGAAGGCGCAGCAGGAACACTACGAGCAGCAGCAGCGCGAACAGCAGGAACAGCAGGAGCAGCAGGCCGATGGCCAGCAGCAGGAACTGCGCCTCGCACCGCCGCCCGGCTGGGCCCCCGCCGCCAAGGCCGCCTACGCCAGCCTGCCGCCCGAGGTGCAGGAGGCCGTCGCGCGCCGCGAGGTCGAGGTCAACAACGGCCTCGCCAAGCTGCGCGAGTACAAGGGCCTCGACGAGTATGCCGACATGGCGCGCACGTCCGGCACCACGCTGAAGGATGCTCTCGACCGCTACCGCGCTGCGGAGGACAGTCTGGAGCGCGATTTCTTCGGCGGCATCGCGAACCTCTGCCAGATGTATCAGGTGCACCCGATGCAGCTGGTACAGCAGTTCGCTCGCGTGTTCGGCGGACAGGGAGGCCAGCCGCAGCCGGGCCAGCCGCAGCCATCACAGGACATGAGCTTGCTGGCAAGGCAACTTCGTGATACACAGGACACCGTCCGTACACTGATCAGTGAGCGGGAGCGCGCCGAACAGGATGCCATCAACCAGCATCTGGCCGACTTCTCCGCTGACCACATGTACTTCGAGGATGTCCGGGCAGACATGGCGCTCCTCATCAGAGAGGGCCGCGCCGCCAGTCTGGAAGAGGCCTACAACAAGGCCTGCCGGATGCATCCCGAAATCGGCGACTTGCTGATCAAAGAGCAGGCCGCTCCACAGAACGCACGAGCCCGCGTCGATCAAGCCCGACGCGCATCGAGCGGTCTGAAAACCGGAGCGCCTGTGGGCAACAATGCCAACGGCTCCCAAAGCAACAGCCTGCGCGATGCCCTCAACGAAGCATGGGGCGATGCGCAAGGCATTTAAGGAGTAGATGAGATGGCATCGCCCAATCTGAGCGAAATCATCACGACCACTCTCCGCAACCGGACGGGCAAGCTTGCTGACAACGTCACCAAGAACAATGCCCTCCTGTATCGCCTGAAGCAGCGTGGCCGTAACAAGCCCGCCAGCGGTGGCCGGACCCTCGTGCAGGAGCTGGCCTATCAGGAGAACAGCACGTTCATGTGGTACTCGGGCTACGATCCGCTCGACATCGCCGCAACGGACGTGATGACGGCTGCGGAGTTCGACTGGAAGCAGGCTGCGGTCGCTGTCACCATCAGCGGTCTGGAGCAGCTCCAGAACAGCGGCAAGGAGAAAATCCTTGACCTGCTGGAAAGCCGCATCGACGTGGCCGAGAAGACCATGATGAACAAGATTTCCCTCGGCTGCTACGCCGATGGCACTGGCAACGGTGGCAAGGAAATCGGTGGTCTGCAGAGCCTCGTCGCCGATACCGTCTCCTCGGGCATCGTGGGCGGTATCAATCAGGGCACGTGGACCTTCTGGCGCAACATCACTCGTGACAGCTCTGTCGCGGGCGTGACGCTGTCGGCTACCACGATCCAGTCGGAGATGGGCATCATGTACACGAGCCTTGTTCGTGGAACCGACCGCCCGGACCTGATCATCACCGATAACAACAACTGGCTGCTGTACCTCGCCTCTCTGCAGGCGATCCAGCGCATCACCAACGACAACCTTGGTCAGGCTGGCTTCACCAACCTGAAGTACATGGATGCCGACGTGGTGCTGGACGGCGGCGTCGGCGGTGGCTGCCCGGCTGACCACATGTACTTCCTGAACAGCGACTACCTGTTCTATCGCCCTCACAGCGAGCGGAACATGGTCGTCATGGGCGGCGAGCGCATGAACACCAACCAAGACGCAGTCGTGAAGCTGATCGGCTGGGCGGGCAACATGACCGCCTCCAACCGCTCGCTTCAGGGCGTGCTGCAGAAGTAACGGAGGGACACAGATATGGTCTGGCACGTTCGCGACGAATACATCGGTGCCCCCGTCATCACCGACACGGACACGGTGCAGAAGGTGCCGCTCGGCACCCGCCTGCATGCCTACGATCCGACCTACGGCGATGGCGAGTTCATCTACCTGAAGGGCGTTGCCTCGACGGTGGTGGGCTCGTGGGTCACCTTCAACCCGGACGACTTCACGACCAGCTTGCTGGCCGCGAACGACATCGGCCCGACTGCGGTTGCCATGTCCGCAAATGTGGCCAGCCAGTACGGCTGGTATCAGATTTACGGCAAGGCCATCGGCAAGGCCCTCGCGGGCTTCCTCGACAATGCCAACGTCTATGCGACCGCCACGGCGGGCTCGGTGGACGATGCCGTCGTTGCTGGTGACCGCGTGAAGAACTGCAAGGGCGCGTCGAACCTCGACGTTCCCGGCACTGGTCTCGCGGAGTTCGAAATCGCCTATCCGGCGATGGACGACGGCCTCGCGGCCTAACCTTCGGGACGGCGACAAGCGGGGCGGGGAGCAATCTCCGCCCCTTCTACCAAGCCCCAGCAACTAGGAACCAAGTCATGTTCGATCCCACACTGAACGACGACTTCTTCGCGGCAAACGCGCCGCCGCAGCAGCAGGGCAAAGGCCCTCGCCCAATCCTCCGCTTCTACACCGAGCCCGTCGAGCAGACGGCACAGAGCGCCGAACAGGGAAGGCCCGTGTTCAAGGACATGGACTTCGTCGGCATCACCAACCCCGGCTCGCGCGACGAGGTCGTGCTGCTGGCCGAGAAGAAGGCCAAGCAGGACGAGTACGTGGCGTGGGCCTATCGCAAGTGGAAGGCCACACAGGAGCAGGTGGTCGATGGCACGCCCGTCGAGACCGTGCCGTTCCTGTCGAAGGCCGTGGTGATGGAGTTGAAGGCCATCAACATCCACACGCTGGAGACCCTCGCGCAGGCACCGGAGCAGGCGATGCAGCGCATGATGGGCCTGCGCGATCTGCGCAAGAAGGCCGAGGCCTACTTGGCCGCCGCGAAGGACAGCGCCATCGTCACAAAGATGCAGCACGAGCTGAACCAGCGCGATCAGGAGCTGGCAACGCTCAAGGCGCAGATGGCGCAGATGTCCGCGCGCTTCGACGAGATGCAGAAGGAGCGCCACTGATGGGCAACCTCGACCGCATGCTCCAGCCGCACTACGGTCCTCGCTTCTACCGCGTCGATGGCAACGACTACTTCGAGCATCGCATCGACAGCCGCAACGGCGTCGGGCCTCGGGTGGCGACGAGGATCGACAAGGAGAACCACGCCAAGCTGTGGGCCGAGTATCTGGCCGCGCTGACAGCGGAAAACAACGCCGGGCTCGTGGGCAACGCCCCCGGCCTGAAGAAGAAGGGCAAGTAACATGGCGAGGACGCTGCTGCAGATCGTTAAGGATGCCTGCTCAGACGTGGGCCAGCCGCGACCGAGCGTGGTGGCGTCCTCGACCCTCGAAACCCCCATCCGAATGCTCCGCCTGCTGAACAAGTCCGGCAGGACGCTGATCAACGAGATCGCCTTCAACGAGCTGATGACCGTGCGAACCTTCACCGCCGTGGCGGCCCAGCTCCAAGTCGAGCCGCCGAGCGACTACCAGCGCCTGACGCCGAAGGCCGCGCTGTGGGACGTGTCGCTGAAGCGCCCCGCTGTCGGCCCGATCTCCGCCGACAACTGGCTGAACCTGATCACGAACACCACCACGGGCGGCGACAAGTACTGGGCGCTGATCGGCGGCAAGTTCAACATCTACCCGGCCCCGAGCGTGACGAATGAGTTCAGCTACTCCTACCAGTCGAAGAACTGGGTGCTGTCGTCCGCCGCCGCGCCGAAGGACGAGTTCACCATAGACGACGACACGCCTGTCATCGACGACGAGCTGCTGGTGCTGGAGCTGATCTGGCGCTGGAAGGCTGCCATCGGCATCGACTACGCCGAGGCCATGCAGGACGCCACGCGGCGCAAGGAGATCATCCTCGCCAACAACCGTGCTACCATCACCACCCAGCTCTCCGACCCGTTCCACGGCTCACTGCCTGACACATACTGGCCGGGGGTGATCACGCCGTGAGGAAAGCATTCCGCCCGAACCAAGGACGCGCTGCCGTCTCCAAGACCGCCGTCATTGCCGCCCCCACGAAGGGCTGGAGCGCCAACGCGCTGCCCATCGAGGCGGAGGAGGGCACTGCCGTCCTCATGGACAACTTCTTCCCCGAGGCAACCTCCATCAGGCCGCGCAAGGGCTTCACCCAGCGCGTGACCGGGATCGCTGCAGCAGTGAACACGTTGATGGGCTACGTGTCGGGATCGACCCAGAAGCTCTTCGCTGCGGGAGATGGCAAAATATACGACGTGACGACCGCTGGCGCGCTGGGTGCTTCCGTGCAGAGCGGCCTGTCGTCCACCAAGTTCAGCTACATCAACTTCGCCACCGCTGGCGGCCAGTACCTCTACATGGTGAACGGTGCCGACAGCGCCCGCTACTACGACGGCTCGACGTGGACGGTGCCCGCCATCACGGGTGCCACCAGCTCGACGTTCAGCTACGTGACGGCGCACAAGAGCCGCCTGTGGTTCGTGAAGGCGAACAGCACCACGCTGTACTACCTCCCGGTGGACAGCATCGCTGGCGCGGCCACGGCATTCGAGGTGGGCTCGCAGCTCCTCAAGGGCGGGCGCATCGTGGCGATTTCGCCGTGGTCGGTTGACAGCGGCTCCGGCATGGACGACCTCCTCGCGATCTGGTCGAGCGAGGGAGAGGTGCTAGTCTACTCGGGTTCGAACCCATCGAGCGACTACGCCATCGTCGGACGCTACACGTCCGGCAAGCCGCTGGGCGACAGGCCGCTCTATCCCATCGGCGGCGACCTCGCGATGATCTCCGAGGACGGCGTCCTCGCCCTGTCGAACGTCATGCGCTTCGACCGCCTGTCGGCTGCAGAGAAGTCGCTCTCGGCGCAGATCGTGGACGCCTACCGCATCGTGGCGCGCGACTATGGCTCGCAGTTCGGTTGGCAAGTCATCACGCTGCCCAAGGCGTCCATGGCGCTCATCAACGTGCCCGGCGCTGGCGATGCGGGCGCGTCCGTGCAGTTCGCCTACAACGTGTCGACCAAGGCATGGAGCCGCTTCAAGGGCATCAATGCCATCTGCTGGGAGTTGTTTCAGGGCTACATCTATTTCGGGACCGCTGCTGGGGCGGTGTACCGTGCGGAAGATGGAGGCTCGGACAACGGGACCGCCATCTCCGCACGGTGCCTTCCGGCATTCACGCACCTCGGCGCGCCGGGGCGCACGAAGCACGTGAAGCAGGTGCAGCCGCTGGTCTCCACTGACCTCGCGGGCTACTCCTTCGGCACG
>Ga0213919_1000317_pt1 | contig 22438 bp, 30 predicted proteins | sample McNCre317MG_FD_161056 | JGI IMG/M metagenome (GOLD analysis project Ga0213919, IMG submission 161056) | Freshwater microbial communities from McNutts Creek, Athens, Georgia, United States - 3-17 MG | ecosystem: Environmental > Aquatic > Freshwater > Creek | place: USA: Georgia | collected... | reverse complement strand
CGAATACGATTAACTCTTACGGATACCATGTCAAGACCTCCGAATACGATTAAACTCTTACGGATACGGATTGTGTCTAGTATCATGCGCGCAAGGAGTGTGCTTGTCGCTCCACGAGGGTTACTGTAGGATTCCTCTGTCACCATACAGTAATTTCATTATATTTGCTAACCATTTTCATGAAGTTTCACTCCAGATCATTTGCTCTTTCAAAAAAAAATCCCACAACGGATGATTATGACTTTCTTTTGAATATACCTGTTGGCAGAGATAAACCATTACTTCTATACAAGACCGTTTGGAAGGATATCACTTCTTTCGAATTGCTTGCTGTCTTATTTTGCTCCGAAGTCTATCACATAGACGTTATCAGGCAATATTTCTCATCCTTTACTGTCACATTCGTCGGTGTGAATACGATTGGTCCGCTGGAATGGACCAGTGTAGCACCGGATCATCAAGTTGAGGTCTTTTCAAACGGGTTTTCTCATCCATTTCATTCCTTGAAGAAAAAACTATTCCAATGAATCTCAGTGACGAGGACTGTAAAGCACAGCGACTGTTGAACCGTTTTTCCTTATATGACAGGCGGCGGTATCTGAAACTTACTTATTCATCTGATTTGGTTGATTTCCCTATCATCAGGCAAAAGAGTATCCTTTTCTTATGTCCAGTGTTATATAAGGAGGTTGTCACACCGATCCCTGAATATGGCGATTTTCATGCTGTCATTGAAAGGCCGATATTTCTTGTTAGTTTAGACGCAACTCGGATGAGGCAACTTGAAACCAGGAGGAGGTTATGGCGTAAACAATAATTTTTATTAACTGATTTGGACACCGGGAGGGTTGAACCTGGTTCGAGTTAAGAGACTCTTCGTTTGTGGTACATATGGTGACGTGCTCATCAAACGGGCGAGTGCAGTGTTTTCCTTGTAGATTACTTCCTGTGCAGAAATACAGTCGTACATTATCATTGATGGGGCTCCTACTTCAACCCGTCCATGAATCTTAATGATAACAGTGTCCCATTGTTCCGAAATAAATTGGTTTACAGTTGGTGGCTCTGGGAGAATACGCGTGAAATCGATGTCGTTATCGATAGCGTTCAATTTGAATTGGTATCGGTGGATGTCGCGAAGTTTTCCGGTTAGATAAGTTTGATAATTCGAAAGGTCTAGTTCATTCATTGTCAGAGACACAGCGGTGTTCTTCACCGTTGGTGCACCGACTGGGTCTGGGATCGTAAACTTAAAATCGATGGCGCTGGTTGGTACGCGTGCAGCTTCCCAGTAACCTTCATTTTGATCCGCGCTATTCACGAGTGATAGACGCAGGGCGGTTCCGACCGTTCTATATGATTTCACGTTGGCGCGGTCAGGAATTGTATCAAGATGCCCCTGGAATGTTGCTGGTGTCACCTCTGGTACTAGGGGGTCGTCATCCACACGCCAACAGATCACATTCGAACCGCCAGGCAGCAATGCGATATAGGTTGACCCTTGGCTATTGCATGTAATTTCACCGGTTGCACGCAAACGGATTCCAGATGAACGTGCTACTTTCCCATCCAACAACTTTGGCTGTGACATACCCTTGTCAAATGGGTCTAGCAGCGCTTTTGTATAAACCTGTAGGGAATTGTTGCCGGTGTTACCGCCATTGCCGTTACCATTTTCGTTAGACATTTTTTGCTTCACGGTTTTTTTTGATCTGAATTATGAGGGTAAGGTTCTAACGCCATTTTCCTCTCATACCAACAAATTTTTCGGTTGGGTCAAGCCAATAAGAACATCCAAATTCTGTCCTCACGGGACTGTCGGGTGATGGAAACCCTGAATATGGACCTGCATGTCCGGTCAATGCTTCACCGCAAATATAATCTACTATTCCTTTTGCAATTGAAATTGACCACGGGATTTCTATTTTTCCACCAAAACCATTGCCTCCGCCAGTTGCCTGGGCATACTTGTTATTGTAGTTTTCTAGCTCTGGATATTGGGTGAAATTTCCGAAATAGGGGGCTGCATTTATATACATATCTCTATCTGCTTTCACAGAAGGCCAAAAGGCATCACCACAATGTCCGCTAGCATATTCCACTGCGGTTCCATTTGGTAAAAAACAAGGTCCTGGGGCGTAGCCATAACACGAAGAACATGGTGGTGCCTGTCCCGGTGCGCATAGGCATGTAAATGAATCTGGGTACTTTACATCCCATGCGGTAGTGCGTTTTCTTTCACTACACCACCTTGCTTCTAAGGATAGTCTTGCGTTCTTTTTCACCATTACTGTCGAACCCAACATTTTTCTCACATGATTGATGCATTCTATCTGCCAATTCTCAATCTCTGTCACGGTGGGATTCGTATTATCCGCAAAGGGGTTAACTTGATAAAATAACTGTCGGATTCCCTTTACTATATATGGATGTCCAGGTCGCAAAAATGCACAGAGTTCACTTTTAGTTCGATTTGGTGCATCATTTATTGGAATTCCATCCCAATCAGTTCCATCCCATTCACCAACTAACCAATCGATTCCATCGGGATCTTGGCTTGTGACGTAGGGGGATTCTTGAGACTTCTGAGTTATGTATTCGATTATTTCTTGTTCTGTCCTGTAATTAGTTATGGTGAAATTTGGTGATTTTTGGTTCGCGGAAAATACAGGCGGGGGAGTATAAACACATGATCCGTCATCTACTGTCGCAGACGCATTGAAATTTGTCGCAATGGGATCCATACAACCTGGTATTGGCGGAGGAGTGTAAACACATGATCCGTCATCTACTGTCGCAGACGCATTGAAATTTGTCGCAATGGGATCCATACAACCTAACACGGCTGGTGGATTTGTACTTGTCCCGCTGGGTAACATGGGATTTTCATCTTCATATTCGTCATTTTCTTTCTTTATATTGTCAAACCATGTATTCGGACATTCTGACCTGAATGGCTGGATAAATGAATCGGTCCAAGATGGTTGGACTGGTTCTGAGGGATCGAAAAGATCCAAGGGTATTTCTGAATCAAATACATCTTTCGGTGGTGTATTATATGCCCTAGGGGGTAACTGAGTCCCACCGCCTACTGTCCCCGGTGGGTTGTTATCAACCCAATGTGTCACACCTGAATCATCAACCCAGTATTCTTTTCCCGTACTGTCTGTCCAGTGTTCGTTGCCATTTTCATCCACCCATTTTTTACATCCTTTACCGTTTGAGGAGGTTGCTGTTCGTTTCACGGGTGCTAAACTACTCCTGAATCCCGGTTGGGACGTTGGTTCTATCGGTTGTTCGCATTTTTCTTCCGTTGGTTCCTCTTCCTGGGGTGTATCACTTGGTTTTTCACATGTGCTCTGATTGCAGCCTTGACACAAATTTACTACCACCTGAGGAGGTGGGGGAGGAGCGCACGGGGGCGAGATATAAGTATTTCCACACCACATTTTTATGAAGATGCCAAAACAAACGCAAGGGAACGTTTCTGATCCGTCTGATCCTGATGCATGGACTCAATTTGGTGTTTGTGACCCTATCAACGACAATGATATCGAAGACCCTGATCCCGTCTTTACCGATGGTTGCGATCCTACAGACCCTAATAACGAACAAGGGAAATGTCAAGATCCATTGCCTACTCAAAACCCAATCATCACATCGGTGATGGAGTCGTGTGGTGGAAATTTTGATCCTGAACCCGAACCTGAACCCGAACCTGAACCTGAACCCGAACCTGAACCCGAACCTGAACCTGATCCAATCGAAGACGAAGATCCACCTGAGGACGACAACAATCCAAACCTGAACCCTGATAACAACGTAGACCCACCAGAGGATGACACTGGGGACCCGGATCCTGACATCGATCCAGATGCATACCCTGATGACGACGGCGACGGAATTCCTAACAACGAAGACCCTGATTGTACATGGGATGATGGGGTTGGTGATTATGTTTGTGATGAACCAATGGAATATGAAAATGGGGCGGTTATGCCGCCTAGTAAGTATCCTAAACTTAATGATGACCCTGTAACTACGGACCCTGTCGTACCTGGCGAGGAGAATTGCAAGGATGAGGATGGTGTCTGGTTTCCTAATTGCAAAGAGAATGATCCGGGTACATGGCCTATCAATAGTCCTCCACCCACACCTGTACCGGCACCAACGCCTGCACCGGCGCCAACACCCGCACCGGCGCCAACGCCCGCACCGGCGCCAACGCCCGCACCGGCGCCAACGCCCGCACCGGCGCCAACGCCCGCACCGGCGCCAACGCCCGCACCGGCTCCTATTGTTCTAGATCCTGATGATTGGGACAATGACGGAATCCCTGATGATGACGATCTTGATGATGATAACGACGGAATCCCTGATGATGATGATCCTAATCCCTTCAGTTCTGTATTTATTCCTAGTGGTCCTATACCCACGCCTGCTCCTGCACCGGCGCCAACACCCGCACCGGCGCCAACGCCTATACCGGACAATGTCCTCCAATGCCTTGACGAAGAAGGTTATCCAATTGAAGGATGTAACCCAGATGACCCTGCTACGTGGCCTGGTTTTGAAAAGCCTGTTGATCCTATTATTGTTGTTGACCCAAAGCCATTGGAAGACGAGCCCATGCCGGATTGGGATGGCGATGGGATTCCTGACGTTGATGATCCTGATGACGACAACGACGGAATCCCGGATGATGATGATCCCTTTGGTCAATTACCTGATGATACAAACGGGGATGGGATTCCTGACTCTATCGGTGATCCGGATCCTTTACCTCAGCTTGAACCTGAACCTGAACCCGGACAGACGAAACCCGAATTCCTTGGTGTTGAACCGGATCCAGCTGCAAAGAAATTTGCTTTCATTCTAGACAAGAGTGGTAGTATGATCTGGGCTGAGATCGATCATTTCGCTAAAGGTACTAAACCTTTACCTCCTTATCCACCTAGGCCTATTCAGCGTTTCAGTATTTTGGTCAATGTACTTTATGCTTTTCTCAAAGCATTACCGCCCGACGCTGAAGTATTCCTGGCTTTTTTTTCTGAAGGTAAATTGGGAACGGGTAATGGATTAGATGATATTTACTCATGGGTGAAAATATCAGATCCTTATAGGGGTGGCAAAGAATTATACGATTGGATCAATCGTAGAAGTCCATCTTCTTGGACTGACCCGCGGGATAGTATCGAGGCTGTCTTTAAAGGCCTCGGGTCGGATGGGGTCGTAAAGGATCCTGATGTTATTTTCTTTCTATCTGATGGTGGGTTCAACGCTAACTCAAAAACTATCGACGTTGTATCCCATTATAACAGTTTTAACATCAAGGCGAGGACAGCCGTTGGGAAAAAACCTATCATCACACACACATTCTCCATTATCGACAAAGGTGGTCGGACAGACTTGCAACAAATAATTGGGCATACGAATGTTGCATTGGGTTTCCCACGGTGGAAAGGACCGAGTACATATAGGCACATCGACTATGCGTCAATGTTATCATTTGGAACTCAAATTGAAAGTCTCAGAGAGTCATTAGGCTACCCTCCATAAATTGACAAAATGGACGTTTTATTGAAAGATGTTCTCAATGGTATCGGCGACGAAACAAAACGCCAGAACAATGGCGGTGCCGAAAAAAAAGTCGTGAAAAAACCAAAAAAGGATGATGATGCCGCTGATAAAAAGGATGATGTACCTGATCAAGAGGGTGTGGATGATAAACAGCAGGGAAATGAACCAAAGAAATGGCAATGGGCCCCGAACAATAATCAATGGGGTCAGCAACGCTTCAATTCTTATAATAATAATGGTTATGGGTACGGAAACAGGTATAACCAAGGAGGGTTTGGTCAAGGTGGTGGCTACAACGGCTACAGACCTTATATGAACCGCTTTCAACCGTATCAGAATCGGTTTCAACAGAGTCGGTTTGGACAACAGGGGGGTGGTGGAGGAGGAGGATTCGGTTACAACCGATCTTATAACCAAGGAGGTGGATATTCAGGAGGTAATGGTTATGGTTATAGATAGAATAAAGGTATTACATAATTTTTATTCTATCATGAGTGGTATCCAATCAGATCCCGTTACGGCTAGTGTCACTCGGACTAGGTGGAATGTTTTTAGTCCCGGTCCTTTCCTAAACACTTTTTCCGATGGTTTAGGCTTACCTGGTCAGGATCCTCTTTCAACTGGGCCGTCGAGGGGGGGGGCTATTTACATGCAGGGACAGGAGGGTTCAGTCTTTTTTCCAATCGATGATCCTAGTTACCATGGGAAATGGGGAAATACCGACTTGAGTATGAAGTTGCCCGAACTTGATATGACAGACAAGCCTATTACATGCGAAGATGTCTGTATCGCAAAAGCGAAATTGAGGCGTGAGAACTGTAAACTGCTCCGAAGACGTGTTGCAGAGGCTCTCAAGAAACAAGGGTGTCCCTCCAGGGTCATTCCGATCCCTGAAAAAAGAAAGTGTTTCGGTACCAAGAAAATCACTGTAAAATAATCTTTTTCTCATAATATATATATATAACTTTTCATTATAAAAAAATGCCACCACCACCACCGAAAAAACAAAAACCCGATCCTAATGTTCCTGAAAACGAACAGGATATGGAAGATGTACAATGTAAGTATTCTTATTCATTCTTTCTTTTCTGTGTTTTTTATTGTTGCTCATAATTTTAAATCATTCATCATCGTATATAATTAAAAAAATAAAAAAAACACAATGGCACCACCACCACCACCGGCAGCAGAACCAATGGTGGGTTACGATCCTTTGAGCGCGGGTCCTTTTAAAAACCTGTTTACCGATCTTTTAGGTACAACAGGGGGGGATCCTCTTTCAACTGGGCCTCAAACCGCCAAGGCACCGGCGACAATGGACCAGTATATGCGAGGGGAAGAATCCATGGTCTTTTTTCCAATCGATGATCCTAATTACTATGGGAAATGGGGTAACCAAGACTTGAGTATGAAGTTGCCCGAACTTGATATGACCGATAAGCCTATTACATGCGAAGATGTCTGTATCGCAAAAGCGAAACTGAGACGTGAGAACTGTAAACTACTCCGAAGACGTGTTGCAGAGGCTCTTAAGAAACAAGGATGTCCTTCCAAAGTCTTACCGCTCCCGGAAGCAAGGAAGTGTTTTGGTTCCAAAAAACCTGCTCCAAAGAAAACAACAAAAAAGACTGTTACCAAAACGAAGCGTTAATCTTCTCATAATATTCTAAGATGCCTACCAAAAAGGGGTGTGCCTGTTCCGCCAAAGCTGGTGCTATTGAGGCTGTTAAGCGTGTCATAGAGGAGGAGGCAAAGAAATCACAGAGTAAAACAAAAAATGGTAAATTGCAATCCGACTAGAGCTAGAAATCCTACCGAGCCATGTGGTAAAGGCTGTAGGGCTATTGGCACATGCAAATCAAATGTTGCACCTGCAAGGGGTGGTGCAGGTGTGACAGTTAAGCAATGTAAGCCCGGAAAAACAAGGCCGTGCGGTAGGGGTTGTAGGGCTCTAAACAAACCGTGTAAAATCGACGGTACGCCCGGGGTTACTCCGGGTGATGCTGCTCCTGTTGTCGCTGTCGTTGATCACACTCGTCATACAGAGGCAGAATATCAGGCGTTACTTAGGAGGGCTTTGCGAGCAAGCAAAGAACAAAAGAGGAAAAATCAGTTGTATGCGATTCTTGGTATGGCAGCAAATCCCGAAACACAGCGGGATTTTGATGCGGCGGTTGCCCGTTCATTTGGACTCACCATTGTTAATACTCCTGCACGGGGTCGTACCGCATGGGAGGACGCAGTAACAGCGGCGGGGGTTAAACCACGCACTAATAGTAAACAACGGGGTGTTTTATAATATGTTGTATAATTTGAATCTGTTTATTGGTTATACCGGATCTTATTCATTCCGATCAGTTTGCTTACGTATACTTACACACGACCGATTCACTTACGTATCTTTGCTTACGTATACTTACACACGACCGATTCACTTACGTATCACCTACCCGGCAAGATTGACTCTTAAGTATCTTTTGCTTACGTATACTTACACACGACCGATTCACTTACGTATTATGCTAACCGATCAGTTTCAAATTTAAAAACATTGCCGTTGTTTTTTCTCATTATATTCATTTCATCACCGACAAAAAAATGGCTTTCAACACCGCTACACCCACCATGGCCTGGAAAATTGATAGGCCGTGTCCCATCTGCTTCGAAGATTTCAACGATGGCGATCTCGCCGTCGTTTTGGGCTGTCGCGGTGCTCATGTCCTATGTAACGATTGTCATTCTGCATTGCAAAAATATGGCGAAGTTAACCCGAGCGAAACGATTGCGACGGTCATGGCTGCTCACCCGGGTGCTCCAAACTACAATCTTTTCCAGGATTCGAGGGGTGTTCTCAGACAAGAGGTTATCACCGACGGTGATGATGGCGATGATAAATGCCCTGAATGCAGGGATTGGTCTAGTGTTGCTACACTTGTCGTAGCTAAGAATTTCTGAAGTGTTCAATCAGTTATTAGCTTAACTCTTACTAGTCTGTCTAATAATGAGAATGGGATTCTTTCTTAGATGTTTGTACAATGTATTCACCGCAACACGTTCCTTCTCTTTCTCATTAACATATCGCTTATAAAATCGGGTCTTCTTCGTTAGATTGCCATTGTCGTCAAATTTATATAGGGTTCCTATCTTCTTCTTCACTAACCAAGTCGGACGTGACTTTACTCTCATCTTCACATAAATTTAAAAAAGAAAAAATGCCTGATCCTACTCCATCTTATACCATGGATCAGCTAGCTGCTAGTGCCCTAGCAAATTCGTATGGCGGGGCGCCGGCCAGTACGGGGTTGACTGGCGATTTCACGACTACAAAAACTGCTGCGGGTGGTACCGCGTTTACACAGACGTCAAACGGCTATGTTGATGTCATGAACGCAGAAAAAGAACCGAACAACGGGACCGGTGAAAATCAATACTTTAATATTGATGACCCTAAGTATGCGGGTAAATGGGCTGGAGACACGGAACATCCACTTTCATTGGATCTTCCACCTCTTAAACCGGATCTAACAGATCCTTGCATGTCGGGGTGTGCACTCAAAGCTAAACTCAGGGAAACGAATTGTGCTCAATTAAGGGCTAGGGTTGAAATTGCATTGGAGAAGGCCGGTTGTCCTTCCATCGTCTCCCCGAAACCAATTAACACGTCGTGTTATAGGGGGGTGCCATACCCTCCTACATATACTACATACTACCCTGCTCCAATTCCTGGTTACCCTACTACTACTACTACAGGGGCTACCGGGTGTACTACAGTAAGTTTTTTTTTCTATTATGCAGTCTGTATATGTATATGACATCTAACCTAACTTTTCAGTGCGGCACGCAAACGCAAACACAAACTTAGTGGGACGAACAACCGCCTGTCCTGATTGATGGTGGTTCTACTCCCACTGAACCACCGCCCCCTTACAGGGGGATTCATAGCATTTATGGTTTCTATATGCCGCAGATACTAGTGTCACCTCCTAGGGTACCGCCGGAGCAACTCCCATCAAATTTTCAATCTGTACCTGATGCCGTGGTTTCTAACGCCGATGTTAACATGTGTCCTAATCCGTCTATGGAACTCGATGCCCGTGCCCAACAACTGGAACTTGATGCCTGTGCCCAACAACTGGTAGCTGGCGGAGCGACTGGTGATTTTGTAGGTGAAATTACAAGATGCTTTGCAAAGAGGGAGGCGGCACGAATTATACAAGAAAAATTAATTATGGCAAATTTAAATAGACGAAGAATGGCGAAATGTGCTACACCGGATACAGTGGTTTCTAACGCCGATGTTAACATGTGTCCCAACCCCGAAGCGGTGCCTGATACAGTGGTTTCTAATGCTGATGTCAATATGTGTCCCGCTTCAATACTTGGAAAGAGACCTACCGAAGATACCGTGGTTTCTAATGCTGATGATGCCCGTGCGCAACAACAGGAACTTGATACGTGTGCGCAACAGTTGGTCGCTGGTGGAACGACTGGTGATTTTGTTGCTGATATAGCAAGGTGTTTTGCAAAGAAGGAGGCGGCGCGCCTTGAGCGCGAACAATTGCTGTTGGCAAATTTAAATAGGCGGAGGATGGCTCAATCTGCTATACCCGATACCGTGGTTTCTAATGCTGATGTTAACATGTGTCCTACTCCCGTCGTTCCATATTCCAATGCTCTGGTTCTGCCTGATACTGTGGTTTCTAATGCTGATGTTGACATGTTTCCTGAGGGGGGTGTTTTTATCCCACAGAGACTTGTCCGCGGGCCTCAAAACAAAGGACGTATCCGGAAAAATTGTTTAACCCCTACTCGATGGATCGAGAGAACAAGGAAAAAAATGAGTCTCCCGCAATACTGTTATGGGCCTGTCATTAACCCCACATATGTATATCCTCCGATACCTTCGGATGTTACCGGAGGCCCTATGCCCGATAATGTGGTTTCTAATGCTGATGTCAATATGGGACTGCCTTATGAAGATATTGATTTACCGCCCGTGGATGATGAGTTGATTATGGATGGTGTTTTAATTTAATCTTTTTCTACTCTAATGTCTGTATCGAATGTAATTTTTACATGTGTTCCTCTACACCAACCTGATTGTTTGAACCACATGGTTCTCATCAATTCATATTCATCTCTTGATGAAGGGTAGCTTGCTACCACATTTCCTATGCCTGAAATGTATGTTTTGTCGTGTTCTTCTTCGAATAACATTAGCGCTTTCACCATGCTACCGGTTCCCTCGTATAGCATACTCTTCAGGCTGTAAAGGGGGCGTAAATTAAACGTATTCGCCCATTTCTCGATACAATCGAGATCGTCATGGTCATGGGGTTGGTTTACCCATAGATATACTACCCACTTATCACTTGACATTCTATAACGGTTCAAAAAAATAATGACTTTTTTTGCACACACAAAATTATTGCTCCCTTTTCTGCACGATTAAACCCTTCCGAATACGATTAAACTCTTACGGATACCATGTCAAGACCTCCGTTAAATTCACCGGAATTTAATCTCCGTGAAATTGCAAAACAATTAGTTCTCTTAGAGGATCATTTGAATGATGACACTAAATTCTGTAAGGATTGTATCCGTAAACACCTTTTAATGGTTGAGGCTCTTGCTGAAGAGGCTATAACACTTGACAGTAGTAAAAAATTTATTAATATGCTTAAGCCGTATCCGGGGCTTGCTAGGTCATGGATGGTTGCATTCACTGATGGTATGGATAAATACGAATTATCCCAAGTTGTACGGAAACATAGAAAGGTTCTGATGAATAAAGTGTATGATCCAAGGGCTAAAACAAATAAAAGGAAGAGGGTTTAATTCATGTTGTTACGATATTGTATACCCGCTCAAACGCCGCGGTGGCTTATACCCGCTCAAACGCCGCGGTGGCTTATACCCGCTCAAACGCCGCGGTGGCTTATGATAAGACTTTAAGTCTCTGAATACCGAACAGGTAAAATTTATTTAAGGAAATAAAGGGGTGTTAAATAAAAGAAAAATAAAAAAAATAGTACAACTGTCTATAGTAAAATTAAGTGTATAATAAATTAGTATAGATATAAAAAACCTATAGTACAAACTCATATATAGTAAAATAACACTATAGGAATAAAAAGTACGATTAGCCGAGGGACTTTCCGAGGAAGCTATTATCATTAAGTAAATTTCGTAAATACTTTGATTTACTATAGAAATTAACTGTACAAGAGAGAGAGAGGAGAGGAGAGGTAATAATATATCAGTATGTTTTTAACCTTAATTTTTGGTGATAAGGTTAACATACTGATATTACGCTTCGCTTACCTCTCCTCTCTCTCTCTCTCTCTCATTTTCCTTCTACAATGGGCTTCAGGAACACCCATAAACTCGTCAACGAGTTTATGGAACCTAACACATCCTTGGCCATTAAACATTACAATGACCTAAAACATACAACTATGTTACTTTTTAACACCATTATCGATCATCTCCGTCGTAAAGGGTTTCAGGGGTTCTCATTCATCGACTACGTTCTCAGTGTTTCTGGTGTTATTGAAGAGACTACTCTTATGCGGGACCAAATGAAGGTGGATGAGTCAAATTACAAGCACGAGTTGGTCTATTGGTATATCGAAGGGGAAGGTGAAAGATCGTCTGGTTACAGACTTCCTACCAAAGTTAAAACATTTAAGGCGTTCAGGAGCAAGAATCGGAACAAAGCTATGGATGTTGCATTTGATTTTGTTACGAAAATGTATCGGTTGGATCGGATCAATCGGAAGGAAATGTCCGAGGAAATTGCGGGCGCGAAAACGGAAGTGGTTTGAATTTAAATACATTATGGCGCGGATTTCACGGAAGTAGTTGGGTTGACGAAAGTAATTTGAATTTAAATAGTGGCGCGTTATCGCACGAAATTGATTTTTTTACAATAGTATGCTGACATAACAACAGGATGTCTAACAACCCGAAAGCGAAAAGGTGGGCGTTCACATTGAACAACTACACCGACGATGATATCCAACGTCTAAGCGGTCCACTGGAGAATGTGGCCTATATTATATTCGGAAAAGAGGTTGGTGAACAAGGGACGCCTCATCTGCAGGGTACTGTTGTCTTTACAAAACCAACTTATCTGAGGCCCGCCAAGGGCATTATTGGCGAAGCCCATTTTTCTGTTTGTCGCGACCTTAAAGCGAGTATTGCTTATTGCAAGAAAGAAGGAGACTACACGGAAGTAGGTGTTCCACCCGATCAGGCCGCGGAAAACAATAAAAAGAGAACGGCTGATCGCATCTCTGATGACGATCTTCTCGAGAACTTCAAGGTAGATGTCGTCAATGGTTTGACGACAATTAGTGAAATTCGAGAAAAACATTCAATTGTGTGTGCGCGTTTTCCGGCATTCGTACGTGATTATATGCAAGATAAACGCAAGCAGTCTATTGTCGATGCTTTGCCACTACGTGACTGGCAACAGGTATTGTATCAGCAGCTTATCAAACCGCCTGATCCACGCAAAATTTTTTTCATTGTCGATACTACAGGAAACACCGGTAAGAGTTGGTTTGCTAGGTACTTTTGCGACTATCACGGAGATGCGCAGATTATCATCCCGGGAAAAAAGGCCGACATGGCTTTTGCTGTCGACTCGACAAAGAAAGTTTTTTTCTTTGACTGTCCGAGAAGTAAACAGGGGGAGTATATCCAATATGATTTTCTCGAAGAGATGAAAAACGGTTGTATCTTCAGTCCTAAATACGAAAGTAAGATGAAAACCCTTTATACTCCTCATATCGTCGTCTTGATGAACGAACGTCCCGATCAGACGAAACTTAGCGCCGACAGGTACCATATCACCATGTTGAAATAATGGTCATAATTTAAAAAAACATATTGTTCTAACATGTCAGACGACGGTGGACCAATCGCATTCAATAGCAATGACGGGGATGGGGAGGATCACACTCCAGGTAGGAGGAAAAATCCTAACCCCTTCAACAAACCGCTGCAATACCCTGGCTACAAGGAGAGGACTTATCCGGAACCTCTAGGGCCTTGGGTAGATGAAATGCCACACTTTAGGATGTATATAAATCAATGGGTTGGTTTACGTAACTGGCCCAGGTTCAAAAAACTGATCAAATCTACTATGTATTTAAAGGGTAAAGCAAATGACTTTCGTCTCGGGCTTTTCAATAACCAGGGAGGGCCGGAGGAAATAATTTTTTTAATGATGTGTCTACAATGGAGATATCGGAACAATTTAAATGCATTGAAGGTTAGGGATTCCTTAATCCCCGCTTCTCTGGATGATATGAGAATTCAAATTGATTCACTTGATAACATTATTGATATTCCCGGAGTACCAGAAGTTGGACTGGGTGCGGCGAAGTGGTTGATAACCGCTTTTCATTGGATGAGATGGAATCAATTACATGGTCACTCAGTTTTTAGAAATATTGACGGTTACTACACGGGGTATGACCAGAATCCTTCTCTGTGGAGACAGACACATGAGAAGACTATTTGGTTTGAAAGTCAAGCTGGTATGGCATTGACACATTCTCCTTATGCGTTTATCAATACGTCTAACCTTCGACCGACTTCAAATTCATTTCCGTTTCTTTCTGATGACACCAAAAGAAAAATTTTTTGGGCTCATTCACTATGGGCGCCCACAATAGTCAACAGTAATTATTCTATGGGCTCATTGAAAAGGATTACCATGCCTTTGGTTCCTACCACACAGGAAATTCTAGTGAAATCTGGTCTTTTATCTAAGAGTACCGCCTCTCTAGATGGGTCCGAATTTATCACATACAACCGGATCTTCTCAAATAATCCTTTATTCTCCAATTATCCTAGGCACAACCCATTCGACCCATCAAAGAGAAATGTGACAACACAAGCTCCACAACCCGTATTGACACACTCCCATACGTTTCCTGGAGGGAATAATACAAATACACTCTTATCCCTCGATGGGCAAGGCTTTAGCGGATGGGGCACATTATTGGTAGGACAATCGTTAGTTAATGGTATCCATCGATTGGAAGTGAGTGCGGATGGAATATCCAAGACAACGTCTAATGTCGAGACATGGCGGGTAAATCCGCCTGCTGGTCAGGCATTTGCTAGGCTTGTTGTCCAAAACGATGGGTATCTTTCTGTTTATAACCCCACGGGTCAAAATGTAAAAGTCTTGTTTGCAGGAAATACGATTCAGGGTGGTCCACCTACCGTTGTACACCTTACCCTTGAGACAGATGGGTCATTAAGATTCTATGCTACGTTGGGTGGTACCGAAACCTTATTATCTATTATCGCCTCATAAAATTTAAAAAACGGTTTCAAACATGGATATTGAACAACAGCAACCTGAACCTATGGAGCAACCCGAACCTATGGATGTCGATCAAGAGTCAACTCCGGAAACAACTACAGAACTAGTACCAGAGATTATCCCAGAACCGATACCCGAACCTGAACCCCCAACTAATCTATAAGGTCATAAAAAATGAAGTCGGTTTTCTTATTCATGTTGTCTTTCGCTTTTGTCGCAGCAGTGGCAAAGGTAAACAAAGGGGGTGGTTCGTGTTCATGTAATTCTACTTCGACACCTAAGAAAATGGGAAAGAATTTGAGACGCTTACAAAATATTGACGACGATAGTTTTTAACAATGACTAAACGAGCGAGGTATCCTACATTCAGGGCTTGGTTAGACACACAATGGGATCCGAATTACGATGGCGATCCAGACATTCCGAGTTTATTAAACACTAATAACCTAATCGCTAATAGACCACTCAAAACTGTCAACGCGTATAGCTTGGAAGGGGTTGGTAACCTAAATCTTACCAAGACTGATATTGGTTTGTCTAATGCTGACAACACCTCAGATATTAATAAACCTATCTCCACTGCAACCCAAACGGCACTCAATACTAAACAATCGACTCTAGTTAGCGGGACTAACATCAAAACCGTTAACTCCAACTCTATTCTTGGTTCTGGAAACATAAATCTTACCAAGACTGATATTGGTTTGTCTAATGCTGACAACACCTCAGATATTAATAAACCTATCTCCACTGCAACCCAAACGGCACTCAATACTAAACAATCGACTCTAGTTAGCGGGACTAACATCAAAACCGTTAACTCCAACTCTATTCTTGGTTCTGGAGATGTTAGTGTTGGTACGGTTACTTCTATTTCACCAATACAAATTACGAACGATTTTGATACGGATAATACTTTCCATTCATCTGTCATCAATCCAACAACTACACCGACGATCGTATTAAATATTCCACATGCGAGTGAGATAACTAGGGGTATCGTCAGCTTAGGTAATCAAGTTTTCGAAGGGTTCAAAACATTCTTAAAAAAGGTTACTTTCCAGGGGGGGTTTGATTTTGGAAATTCCAAGGTTCCAATTGAAAATGGGGGAACTAACAGTGGAACTGAATTGACGAATGGGAAATTCATGTGGAGTCAAAACGGAAAAATTGTCGAGGCTCCTGGTCTACCTAATGGTCATTTGTTCTTTGGAAATCAAGAGACTGGATATCCAACGGTTGGTGAATTCCAACTCGGGTATGGTCTCGTCAAATCTTACTTACCAGGGGATTTCGGTTTGTATGTTAATTTGTTTTGCGAAGCTACTTCCTTTTCAACTCCGGTCACAACTACTAGTTTGGTTCCTGTTACTCTACTATCCCTTACAGTACAAAGGGGAAGATTTTTATGTTTCTTCAGTGCTACAATGTCAAATACCAACTCGGACAAACAAGGAAGGGTTTGCTTTTATGTTAATGGTACCAAATACGCGCAAACAGAAAGACAAGAGTTGGCTAACGGGGACAGAAAGTTTCATATTGGTACTATGGTTTATGCTAATGCTCCTATCGTTGGTGATAACACAATTGAAGTCAAATGGGATGTCGTTGCGAATACTGGAACTGCATATGACGCTCAGTTGATCGCGCTTAGATTGAATGATCCAATTTTAAATTTATAAAGGTCGCGAAAGCATTCCACGAAAACACAGAACGCCGTGTGTACCGGGTGTAGTTTAACTGCGTCATCGTATTTGCACAATAACAACTGGTCTTCCAAAATATCAATGACTTTTGTTAGATATTCTTCATCAGATGCAACGCCGGTTGAATCCAACCAATTAACATCCAAAGGGTTGGTTAAACCAGCGCGTTTCCAAAGATCTTCGTAGACTTCCAGACTTGGGATACTTTCAAATCCGTCACCGTTAATGGTGTGCGGCATGGGAGGTGGATAGACAACCCAACGTCTCTTCAGAATCTTCGTTGCTTCAGCGACTCTGGCTTTATGATAAGCTAGGGTCAAGTCATCCATCTTTTGTTCATTTTTATGAAAATTTCAGCAAGTATTCTGGCATCCGTCAATGCTCCATGTTTCTCACGTTCAATCTTCACACCGAAGATATTCGACAGGTTGTCAAGTGTACAAGATTCAAATGGAAACATATTGCGTGCAATTTCAAGTGTGTCGATGACATTAAAGATACCTTTTGGTTGAAGTTTTTCATCCAATAAATTGAATTCCAAATCTAGGAATGATGTGTCGAACTTTGCGTTATGGATGACGATCGTTGAATCTTTTCCTATGAATTCCAATACGTCAGTAACTATATCTTTGAACTTGACTGCTTTCCTTAACATGTCATTCGTTATTCCGTGTATTTTCGTAGCTTGGCTTGTGACATCACGTTCCGGATTTACATAGCTCTGGTATTCTTGTCCTGTTATTTCATTGTCGACAATCTCGACGCATGCTATTTCAATTATTCTATGATTGGTACTCACACTCCCTGATCGGTTCAAACCAGTTGTTTCCAAATCAAGTACCACGAATCTCATTTTCTAACTATGAGCTTTTATTACAAAGTTTCTCCTGCGCTCCCAATTGGCGACAATGGCTTTTCATATAAAAGCCATTCAAACAATGTCGCTATTCACTTCAAGGTAATCAAAACGACGGCTAACATATCCATCTGTTACACCACCATACGTGACACCAAACGTGTTATCAAACTGTTGCAACATCTATATGGAAACCGGGATTATCGTTTGTCTCGGGTCCATCTCAATTACATTAAAAAAATTATTGGAGTACCTATGACACCTGTACCTGTTACATCATCTACGTCCGTCGTCCGTACAGTGGCACGACCCGAACCCAATGCAATCCAGACTCTTAAAGATTATTCTTTGTCTGAATTGTCATCTGCGTTCTTATCTCGTGTTGGTCTTAATATTTCTGCTTGGATTATTAAAAAACTTCCTAAGCAGATGTCTTGAATTTTCACATCCGCAGGGTTCATATGCATAATATTGTAATGCCGAACATAAATGATCAGGAATTTTTCCCGTCAGTCCATCAATATAATACTGTTTACATGAACCTGTACCGTAATACAATAAATTAAGGACCATTGACGTCGTTTTAGGGTAAACCCCGTTTCTACATACGTTACACCGTTTGTATGGTCCTGTATATTGTACCTTTGGAATCTGGATCTCCATTGGCTTGGAAATTTGCCCTGGTGGTTTTCCATTGCAACATGTCTTCCATTTGATTTGTTCTTCTTTGCATTTGGTCGCGTCCGTATTCTTTATAATATCAAATGCTGCTTCAATGCATGTCTTCCCCGTGTTACCCACTACTATATTGGGATATTTTATCCCTAGATTTCCTAACTCACCGCAAATATGACATTTGCTTACTATCGACTTCGTGCCAACGCCTATGAAGGCTGCTATCGAGGCTGTTAACAAATGTTTTATTTGACGACACATTTTTTATGACTTTAATTATTATTTGCGTCAAATTCTTCCACCTCAGCGCGGTCTGCTGCTGATACCTTATCCATTACAACGACACCGTCTTTTACCGTATAGTTCATCATCAAGAAATACATCACTGCTTTCATTGTGTCAAATTCTCTTTCGTGAGCTTCAAATGCTCTCTTTGTTTCATTGTTGCTCCTGAATGCATCCGCCATTGCTCTCCATGATTCTGTTACCTCTTCAGGGGATTCTTCAATCTCTTCTTCTGAAAAATTCGAAAACAATGATATATCCGTCCCATACAAGGAGCTTGTGACAGATACATCGTCATCTACAAACACTTCGTCGGGTTTCATTTCAACCAAACACATCGGAAAAAAATATGACGTTATCCTTACTTCCTCAGATGAATTGTATGATGCGGAAGTATTCCGTTATTCGGATTCATTCGGAACCAAAACAAAATAAAGTACGATTAAACAAATGACTTACGGAAGCGGTGGGCCACCAACTGGGTGTGTGTATTTATTTTTTATCGCTATGAACCTTTTTACCGCCATCATCCACAACATTCAAAAGTTTCGTCAGGACGACGATGGATTGTTGGCTATCTGTCCTGGTTTTCGGGTTTGGATTTTTCTCAAGCAATTCATTACAACTATTGACAAAGAAAACACGCCGCCTGAATGGGACATTGAACTGACTCCCGTCTGGGTTCTGAAATCAATTGAAGCCTCCTTTGATATTATCCAGGCTTTGCATCCTGTCGATACTGGTTTATGCGACGAGCTCATTGAGCTGGTGGTGTCAGTTCACGAGGGTGGTGCATACGCGGGTAATTGGCCACAGAATATTGAGAGTCTATTCGACGAGCACATCGATTGGAGCTTTGTTAACTGTCCTACGTCTTTCCTTATCAGTCCCGCTGCTTGATGTTGCAGATAAGGACATTGTAGTTGTTCTACGAGTAATAAACAAAGGTGCTCTTAAAAAATTAGATTTCTTCATCATTGTCAAATCCGATAGTTTTCTAGTAGGCATTCTAGGTGCCTTGTCAACTCCTTTTGATTGACATGCACCCATCTCATAATTTAATTTCCTTAATATATGAAGATGAACGCATTCATGAATTTCTCAAATGCTAATAGGCAACAAGTCATGGACGAGAACCCTGGTCTCCCTATCACCGAAATCGCAAAGCTACTTGGTTCTATGTGGCGTGCTCTGTCTGACGCTGACAAGAAGTCTTGGAAATAAAGTTGTTTTAAGTATCTTTATTCATTGATGCATAATATCGAATATGACAAGTGCAAAAGACCTGCGTACAGGCGTCGAATTCAGTGTATGGAGTAGCGCATTCGACGTCAGTCCTTTATACCACATCGGAATATCAAGCATTCAAGGCGAAGGTGTGATATCAGATAAAGAAATAATGCCAAATACAGTATTATCTCCTTTAACAACACCCGTTCCAATTGGTGAAAATCCATGGCCGTATTCCTCAGGACCAATGATGAAAATGAATCATTCGAAAACACCAAACGCGACAGCATATAGACAAGATATAAATCCAGCCTCGTATGTAATATATGTGAAGGCTAACACATATATTTTACCGGGTGAAGAAATAACCTTAAATTACGACATCCTCAATAAGGAACTCGGGTATGGAAAATCTGAACCATGGTATAAATGACACTGACAAGAAGTCTTGGAAATAAAGTTGTTTTAAGTATCTTTATTCATTGATGGTTAACTACGTAGTGAATCCCTCCTTTGTTATCAAAATAATAGACTTGGTGACGATATGCCGGGTCACCGGCGTTCACTTCACACGAGCATCCTTCATCTTCTTCCTCAGTATCATCTGAGGAACCTGGAAAAGTATCTTCAATTTTTATCAAAAATTCAATTAGTGTATAGAATGGAACACCGCTTGATTTACTAAATTCCGATACAGTTTCTAACAGACGCAACGCACCAGGGTCGGATAAATGGCGTGCGATTAATTGAGCGTCATCGGGAGCCTCAATTAGTGAAATCCGTGAAAGGCATTCAATTAACTCATCCATCATGTCAGAACAATGGCGGTGAAAAGCTTCCTGATTTACTTACACACGACCGGTTCACTTACGTATCATTCGGATCAATTTGCTTACGTATACTTACACACGACCGATTCACTTACGTATCACCTACCCAGCAAGATTGACTCTTAAGTATCTTTTGCTTACGTATGCTTACACACGACCGGTTCACTTACGTATTATGCTAACCGATCAGTTTCAAATAAATTCTTGCCGTTGTTTTTCTCATTATATTCATTTCATCACCGAAAAAAATGGCTTTCAACACCGCTACACCCACCGCTGCTTGGAGGATTGATCAGCCTTGTATGATATGCCAGGATGATTTCAACGATGGGGATCTCGCCGTCGTCTTGGGCTGTGGAAACAACCATGTCATATGCGATGACTGTCATACGAGGCTTCAGCGGTCCAGTATTCCCGTTTCTGAAGGGTTGGTTCGTCCGACTGTACGTTTTTTTCGAGTCCCGAGGAATTCTAATTCGCAAGTTGTTCAGGCGCTTTTTCGAGAGCACACACAAAACAATCCCATGGTTCCCGTTCCCGTTGTCAACAGTGACCCAGGGGATCGTTGTCCGGGATGCCGCTCTGAATCGATTTCTACTTTGGTTGTCGCCAAAAAATACTGTTCTGGAAGGATTAATGACCCAATTATCATTAACTAGTGGTAATATTTACCTTAAAATAACGGAAGTGTTTCTTCAGACATTTGTTCATTATTTCTTTTGTTCTTTTCACATCGGCTGGTCTGCACAGGATTTCATCGTGTATTGTCAAAAACGGTATATGATTTTTCATTAGCAAAGTCCAAATGTCTGTCATCACCTGAACTTCACTGAATTGCAATAGCCATGCGAGGTTGGTGTGTTCCTTGTCCTTGTGGGGATTGTTCCTTTCTGTTTTACTTTTATATTCATTAATCCATTCAACCCAACGTGTATCACCGCCGAACATTCTCCCAATATCGTTCATCGGTTTTCCGAAAATTAATTGAAATAGGTATTTTTTCGCATCGTCTCTTGTTCTAAGTTGTGCTTCCTTTTGAATATGGATGTAAACATCTTCACCGCGGAATATCGCAGACGAAAAACTGTTTTCTCCTATGTTATCCTCGAGGACTTTCGCTAAAATCGTTGGTTGCATTTGCTTTACATCAAGTGATACAATTTTACTCCCTTTTAACCTCAGCTTGAACCTTAACGAACCTTTAAGGTTTACTACGGGAGTGTGCACTCTTGTCGAGAACCCATCAACCGAAAAAAACTGATCCAAATCATCTTCTTTGTGATCCAGGAAGGCTTTGAAGTACACGGGGATGTCCTCCTTATTTACACCTGGTAACGATACTAGTTTTAACTGGTTTTTCATCCATTCGTGGAGCGGCGTAAGTGGTAACCTAATTTTGTCTTTCCTTTTCGCTTTTTCCAAAAGCGATGGATTCAACGGTCCGTTCACGTGCACTACTCTGAAGTTATTGTCATCGTCGAAATATATTTCTCTTCCGTTCAACGATTTTAATAGGTATTCGTTGTTAAATCCAAGGTTTTCTAATTCATAGCGGTATATTTTGACTCTGTCATAGTCAATTAAATTTCTCAATCTATTTTTAAACACCAACTTTGTCCGAACAAACGTTGTCAGCTCATGTTCACCATGCATCTTCGAATGGGTTGAAAGCATATGATACTATTATTGTGACAACATCATCCGGAACTGATTCGGGAAGTGGGTACCAGAAACGGATCCATTCAATATATTTCATACGATTAAACCCTTCCTCAAAATATGACTTCTGTTCCGAATACGATTAAACTCTTACGGATACCATGTCAAGACCTCCGAATACGATTAAACTCTTACGGATACGGATTGTGTCTAGTATCATGCGCGCAAGGAGTGTGCTTGTCGCTCCACGAGGGTTACTGTAGGATTCCTC
>Ga0213919_1000316_pt1 | contig 22524 bp, 27 predicted proteins | sample McNCre317MG_FD_161056 | JGI IMG/M metagenome (GOLD analysis project Ga0213919, IMG submission 161056) | Freshwater microbial communities from McNutts Creek, Athens, Georgia, United States - 3-17 MG | ecosystem: Environmental > Aquatic > Freshwater > Creek | place: USA: Georgia | collected... | reverse complement strand
CTGCTAGCAAACTGGGTAGGGTACGCTTAGGGGGGTGTAACTATGGCCCAAATAACCGAAATTACTCTAAAAAATACGGAGAAGTCGAAAGTTAGACGAATAAGCCAGGAAGTTAGAAAACTTAAAAGCTTTTACAAGGATCTTCCGGCCGATCGGCTACACATGGCCATGAGGTTGATAGAGCGGGCGGCCTTCCAGCTTGTCACGCTGGAGGAATTGGAAGAAGAGATAAACCGAAACGGATTTTTAGAAGCTTATCAGAACGGCGACAACCAACAAGGCATAAAACAAAGCGCGGCGCTACAGGCATGGAACGCGCTATATAAAAATTATCAAGCGACGATCAAAGAGCTGAGCGCACAGCTGCCGGAAACGCGGGCGGCTTCCCGCCTTGATGCTTTCTTGAAGGCAAATGGATAATAGTATATTGGCCTATTACCAGGCCATTAAGGACGGCAGCGAAATAGTGGGCCGCTGGATCCGATTATTATATGCCTGGATAATAAACGGGCTCCAGGAAAAGGCTTTTTTCTATGATGCGAAGAAAGCCAACAGGGCTATTTCGTTCGTTGAAAACTTTTGCCGGCACCATGAGGGCGCATTAGCTCCGGAGCTCATCAAGCTGGAGCCGTGGGAGAAAGCTCTAACAGCTTTGATATTTGGAATTGTTGACGCTAACGGCTTCCGGCAATTCCGCGAAGTGTGCATAATCATTGCCAGGAAGAACGGTAAAACCTTATTGGCTGCCGCCTGGGCGTCGTATGCTACTTTTTGTGACGGCGAATACGGCGCGCGCATTTACTTTTGCGCGCCGAAGTTGCAGCAAGCCAGCTTATGTTATGATGCCTTTTACCAAATGATTAGCAAAGAGCCGGAGCTTTCTAATCTATGTAAAAAGCGCCGGACAGATATATATATTGAAAGTACCAACAGCAGCGCGGCCCCGCTTGCGCTGAGCGCGAAGAAATCTGACGGCTTTAACATTTCTTTTTGTATCAATGATGAAATAGCCAGCTGGCGCGGGGATCCAGGGAAAAAGATGTATGAGGTTATCAAAAGCTCATTCGGTGCACGCCAACAGCCTTTATTGATTTCGATCAGCACGGCGGGTTATGAAAATGAGGGCGTATATGATGAGCTTATCGCCCGCGGCACGCGCGTGCTGCTCGGTGACGGAAAAGAAAAAAGGCTGCTGCCGGTTTTCTACATGATCGACAATGTGGAAAAATGGAACGATATCAACGAGCTAAAAAAGGCTAACCCAAATTTAGGCGTAAGCGTTAGCGTTGATTACATGCTTGAAGAAATAGCAATAGCTGAGCAAAGCTTATCGAAAAAATATGAGTTTCTTTGTAAGTATTGCAATATCAAACAGGGCAGCGCTATGGCCTGGGTATCTTCCGACACGGTTAAACATGCCTGCGGTGATCAGATCACGCTGGAGGATCTTCGGGGCTCGTATTGTGTGCTCGGTATTGACCTATCGCAAAGCGTTGACCTTACGGCCGCTACGATCATAGTTAGAAAGAACGGCATAGATTATATATATACTCAGTTTTGGCTACCGGCGGGGAAGCTGGAAACGGCCACGGCCCGCGACGGGATCCCATACCGGGAATATATTGACCGTGGCATTTTACAGCTGAGCGGTGAAAGCTTCGTTGATTTTGAGGACGTGGCGCGCTGGGTTGACATGCTAGTGAATGATTATGAAATTCTGCCGCTAAAGATCGGCTACGATCGCTATAGCTCACAGTATCTAATTAAATCATTGAAAGCCCAGGGCTATCACACTGATGATGTATTCCAGGGCTACAATCTTACCAATATGATTTATGAGCTTGAAGGCGGTATGCAGGACGGCACCATAAATATAGGTGATAATGATCTTTTGAAAATACACTTACTCAATACGGCGCTTTATTCGGATGCGGAAAGCCGCCGCGTGAAGATAGTAAAAATAAGTAAGTACGCACATATTGACGGCGTGGCCAGCATCCTGGACGCGCTGGCCGTTAGATCTAAGTATTTCGACGAAATAGGGGAACAGCTAGAAAACGAATAATAGAGGGAGTTAAAACAATGGGCCTTTTTGAAAAGCTTTTCACGCCAAAAGAAAAACAGCTGGCGGAAGTATCAACGACATATACAGGGCTTACCGTTTACCGGCCCGCGTTCACTTCCTGGAATGGCCGGCTATATGAAAGTGAATTAGTACGCGCGGCGATCGACGCCAGGGCGCGCGCTGCCGCTAAGCTGCAGATATCTATTACCGGATCCGCGCAGCCGTCATTTACGGCAAGCTTTAAGGCGCGGCCAAACAGTATGCAAAGCTTTTATAAGTTTTTCTATCGCGCCAGCACGATCCTGGATATGGATAACAATTGTATATTTGTTCCGGAGCTGGATGCATACGGCTCTTTGCGCGGCTTCCTTCCAGTGGCGCCGGAAAAATGCGAAGTTGTGGAGTATAACGACACCGAATACCTGCGCTATACGTTTGCGAACAGACGGCGCGCAGCTGTGGAGCTGTCAAAGTGCTTTTTGATGAATAAGCACCAATATAAAGATGATTATTTCGGCACGTCGAACGCCTGCATGACTTCCACTATGTCATTGATAGATATAAATAACCAAGCTATCAAAGAGGCCATAAAGAACAGCGCAACATTCCGTTTTATTGCCCGCGCTTCTAACCTGGCAAAAGATGAGGATTTAAAGAAAAGTAAAAAACGATTCGTTGAAAACAACATGAGCGCGGACAGCTCCGGGCTTTTGCTGTTTCCTCAGAACATGCAGGATATTAAGCAAGTAGAATCAAGCCCGTTCGTTGTTGATCCGAAGGAAACGGAACAGATAAAAACGAACGTTTTCAATTACTTCGGCGTCAATGAAAAGATCCTGCAGAACAGTGCCACGCCCGACGAATACAGCGCATTTTATGAGGGTGCTATTGAGCCGTTTGCTATTCAATTCAGCGACGAAATAAGCGCGTGTGTATATTCCGTGCGGGAGATCAATACGGGCAATTATATATATGCTACTTCTAACCGGCTGCAGTTTATGAGCAACAGCGATAAACGGGCCGTTTCTGAAATGGCCACAAATAGCGGCCTTATGATGCTTGACGAAATCCGCGATATTTGGAACTTGCCGCCGCTTCCGAACGGAGCCGGCCAGGTATTCCCGCATCGTGGTGAGTATTACTACAGCCCGGCCGGGGAACTTCCGGCAAATCAAGAGGATAAAGAAACAGGAGGACAGGAAAATGCCGCAGTGTGACGAAAGAGAATACAGGAGCATGACGCTCAGGGCGAAGGAACGCGCCCAGGATGACGACGGGTACATTGTAGAAGGCTACTGCACAACGTTTAACGATCCGTATGAGCTTTATAGTTATGAAAATGTGACAGTGCGGGAACAAGTGGCCCCGGACGCATTTAATAATTGCGACGTGTCGGACGTTATCATGCAATATGACCACCAGGGCCATGTATATGCCCGAAACAGCAACGGCACTTTAATGCTGGCCAATGATGAGCACGGCTATAAATGCCGCGCCGATCTTGAAGGCACGGCGATAGGCCGCCAGCTCTATGAAGAGATAGCCGGCGGATATACCACAAAAATGAGCTTCGGCTTTACGATCGCCAGCAAAGAGGAAACCATAACGGAAAACGATGATGGAACTGTTGACGTGTTGGTAACTATCACCGGCATAAGGAAATTATATGACGTTTCCGCCGTTTCTCTTCCCGCGAATCCGGGAACACAAATAGAAGCAACGCGCAGCGCTTACGCGGCAGGAGTGGCCGAAGAAGTGCGCAAGGAGCTTGCAGCAAAGCGCGAAGCAGATAGAAAGCGCCGGGAGCTGGCGCTAAAAATCAAGATCGCAATGGAGGTATAAAAATGAACATTGACGAGATCAACACACGTTTGGCCGCTATTGCCGATGAGATCACAGCGGAAGGCGCTGACCTTGACGCGCTCAATGCTGAGGTTGAACAGCTGACGGCTAGAAAAAAGGAACTTTCTGACGCGGAAGCACAGCGCCAGGAAGTACGAAATAAAATTGCAGCGGGTGCCCTGGATGTGGAAACCGTTGCGCAGATCGACAACACAACATTGGAGGAAAGAAAAATGGATGTAAACGAGATCCGTAACAGCGCCGCATATGTTGATGCGTACGCTAATGCTATCCGCAAGGGTGATGACAATTTCATGGAGTGCCGCGCCCTTCTTACTGAGAACGCTTCCGGAACGGTGCCCGTTCCTGCAGTAGTCTATGATATCGTTAAGAACGCTTGGCAGCGTAATACGCTTGTTTCCCGCGTTCGCCGCCTTGCCGTACAGGGTAATTTAAAAGTATCTTTTGAGATTTCCGCAAGCGGGGCCGTGGTACACACTGAGGGCGGTGACCCGATCACTGAGGAAACTCTCGTGCTCGGTATTCTCACCATTGTGCCGCAGTCTGTTAAGAAGTTTATCAATATCAGTGACGAAGTAGTAGACATGCGCGGCGAAGAATTTCTGCGTTATATCTATGATGAGCTCACATATCAGATCGCTAAGAAGATCCAGGCGCTTCTTATTGCCGCTATCGAAGCATGCGGCACCGTTTCCACTAACGTGGGCACTACTTGCGTAGGCGTTCCGGTTGTTTCTACTGGATCCATTGCGCTGGGAACTATTGCAAGCGCTATGGGCCAGCTGTCTGACCAGGCTACTAACCCCGTTATTGTTATGAATAAGCAGACATGGAGCGCCTTCAAGGCTGTACAGGCTGCCGGTAACTATGGCTATGATCCTTTCGAAGGCCTTGAAGTTGAATTTGATAACTCTATCGCTTCTTTCTCCGCAGCTACTTCCGGCGTAACATTCGCTTACGTTGGTGACTTCGCAGAAGGCGCACTGCTCACAACCCCGAACGGCGACGATGTAACCATCAAGTACGACGAAACCACACTTGCTACTAATGATCTTGTAAGAATCATTGGCCGCCAAATGGTTGGTATCGGTATCGTTGGCCCGAACTGCTTCGTTAAGATCGCTAAGCCGACGGAGTAATTTAAAAGCTCTACTTTTTGGGAAGGAAGTACAAAGCTATGAAAACGCCTAAAATTCTTATAGCCGTGCCGTGCATGGATTCCGTGGCGGCACAGTTTAGCCAGGCGCTGGCCATGCTTGAAAAGGAAGGCCAGTGCCTTGTTAGTTTTGTCATTGGAAGCCTTATATATAACAGCCGGAACGATTTGGCCAAACAGGCCATGAAATTTGAATGTGATTTCATTTTATGGCTTGATTCTGATATGGTTTTCCCGCCGGAAACGCTCAAACACTTGCTTAAACGCATAAATGAGAGTGGCGCGGATCTCATAAGCGGCCTTTACTTCCGGCGCGTGGCACCGTTCACGCCCGTGGCATATGACAAGCTGGAAATCAAAGACGGGAAAGCGGCCTGGAGTGATTACACCGGGCCGCTCACCGGCTTGCAGGAAGTGGCGGGCGTCGGATTCGGCTGCGTACTTATGAAAACCGATATGCTTTTAGAGATGGCTGCACAATATGGCGATTTCTTTGGGCCTATTTACAACGTGGGCGAAGATTTGGCATTTTGCTGGCGTGCCCGACAGCTCGGCTACAAGATCTATTTAGACACAGATTTGAAGCTTGGCCATGTCGGCCACACAGTTTTCACGCAGCAATACTATGAAGCACTTAGGGAGGATTAAACCAATGAAAGCAAGAGTAAAAGCTGCATTTTTCAGCGATTACGGATTATTTAAAAAGGGCGATATCATCGAAGTGAAAGAAAAGGATTTCGACAGCGCTTTGATGGAGCCCGTGGAGCAGGATCCTGCTCCGGAAGATGATCCGAAAGAAGAAACAAAGAAAGCACCCGCGAAGCGGGGAAGAAAGAAGGAAGCATAACAGCTTCCTTTTTTCGGCTTTTCTATCTCAGTGGGAGGGTACCGCAATGTCACTTCTAAGCGAAACAAAAATCTATTTGGATATTACCGACAATGACCGCGACGGGAAAATCACCCAGCTTTTAAATGCCGGTTATTCCTCAATGACTAAAACCGCGGACGTTGTGGCCGTTGCAGATTTCAGCCCGACAAGCGACACCCTGGCTATTGATGACCTGTACAAAGTGGCGCTGTTCCTTTACGTGGCCAAAGAGCTGGAAACGGATGCGGATCAGCATGCGAAATGGGAAGCCCTATATGAAAGACAAGTAAGCGCGCTGGCAATGTCAAGCGCGTTCGGGGATTTTTCCAGCGTGGAGGTGTAAGCCATGCCGAACGTGAAGAAAGTTAAGCTTATCACGCGCAGCGTGACTTATGGAGCACGCCATGAGCCGATCATAACAGACACGGCCACGCGGGAAGTGTTCGCACAGATCTACAGCGCACAGCAAAGTGAATTTTTCCAGGCAAGCAGTGCAGGACTAACAGCCGAAGGCAAAGCCCTTTTATGGGCTTTTGAGTACCACAACGAAACCGTTATAGAGATCTCCGGCCAGCGGTATGCGATCTATAGAACGTATTTACCCGGCGGAAACAAGATAGAACTCCATTTCGGTTTTGAAACGGGCCCGAATACTTCGGCGGCAGCTCCGGAGGTGACACCATGACACTTGATGAAGTTTATAGCATCTTTGACGGCTGCAGCTTCCCGGTATGTACTGACGTGGCACCGGCGGGCACGTTCCTGCCTTATGCCGTGCTGCACGTTGTCGCGGATAATAACACTGCAGCTGATAACGTGACTTATAGCGTTAACGTTTCCGGCACCCTGGAGCTTTACACGCTCAGTAAGGATTTTTCAGCAATGGCCGAAATTGAGAACGCGCTCCAGGCGGCAAAGCTTCCGTGGCAGCATGATACTTCATTCATAGACGGCCAGCGCGCTTTTATGGAAGTTTACACGTTTGGCGCGATCACGGGAGCCGTGGAACCGCTGCCGACACCGGAACCGACACCGACACCGGAGCCGGAACCCGTGCCGGATGATCCGGAGGAAGATCCGGAGGAAAACGGGGAGGGCTAACACATGGGCAGGCCAATGACCGAAGCCGGAAAGCTCCGGCGGGAACGTTCGCTAATCCTGGATGATGCCAGCGACATAAGGCGCGAAATCAACGACGTGCTATTAGCCTACGGCATGGCCGTGGATGAAACCATGCAGGCCGTTATTGATGACGTGTCAAAACAAGCCGTGTTAGAGCTCCGGGCCGCATCAATGGAAAACGGCTGGAGAAACTACGCGCGCGGCTGGGTGTACGAGAGTAAGGCGGATAAAAAGGGCGTGCGCCGTAACATTCTTTATAACAAGAAATACGGCCAGCTCACGCACTTGCTGGAAAACGGCCACGAAAAAATACTTTGGGGCAAAAAGCCAAAGGCCAGCGGCCAACGTGTTGCCGGGAAAAAGCACATTGAGCCCGTTTCTAAGATGATCGAAACGGAACTACCTAAAGAGATAGAAAAAGCACTACAACAATAAAGGAGGAATAACAAAATGGCTATTACACCAAAAGGAGCAGAAGGCTCCGTCATGTTTGGCCTTAGCAATGTTTACATTGCCAGCGTAACCGAAGCACGCGACGCGTTAACGGGTGAAGTAACAACGACATACGGGGAGCCGAAGGCGTGGCCGGGTGCCGTACATATGACATTGAACACAAAGGCCACAAGCGCGGACAGCTACGCAGATAACGGCGTCTGGTACACAACCATGAGTAACCCGGGTTATGACGGATCATACGAGAGCATGCACGTGCCGGAGTGGGCTGCCACGGAATTGCTTGGCAGGCTCAAAGATAACAACGGCGCAATTATTGAATGTTCCGAAGATCGCCCGCTTTATTTTGCGCTTATGTTCGAAACAGACACCGACACCGTGCCGACAAGATACGTATTTTATAAGTGCATGCTTACAAATCCGTCCGGCGATTGGGAAACAAAGACGGATAGCACGACACCGAAAACAGCTACGGCAAACATCCGTGTTATGCCGCGCGCTGATGTGGATGTTGTAGGCGGCCTTAATAAGCACGCGATTGGCGCCACTGTATCGGCTACCACGGACGCGACCGCATACGATGACTTCTACGAAGCTGTTTATGCACCGTCAATTTAATCATTCAGCTAGCTACCATGTAACTGCATGGTTGCTTCCTTCCTATTTGGGTGCCCTGGATTCGTCCGGGGCACTTTTATAGGGGGAATAATTTAGGGAGAAAGCAATACATGAAAACAGCAATTTTAAACGGAAAAGAATATAAATTTGTATTTAATGCGAATACAGCAGAACTATATTACCAGGTATTTGGTGAGGATCTTATTGAACTCACTTTGAAGCTAAAAGAGGATAAAACGCTATTCCACAAGCGTGGCCGTCTGCAGAAAATGGCCTTTGTTACCAACATGCAGGCCGAAAAGAGCATCAAAGAGCTTTCGAACAGGCTCACAATGGCCATGTATTTGGAATGGGCGGAACAGTTTGACGCCGGCGCATTTGTTGCCGGATCCGCCGCCAATGATGCCATTTTGACGGGCTGGGTCGAAAGCTTCGCCAGTACAGCAAAAGAAAAAAACCAAATCAGCCCACAGTAAGAACCAATAATAGAAACATTTTACGGCTCCGCGCCAAACAGCTGGGCTTTTCTATTTTTGAACTGGATTTCATTACCGTGGGCCAGTTATTAGATCTATGCGCAGAAAACCATAACGACCGCCAGCAATGGCCTATCAAGGGCGACGGTAAAATGCTGCGCAGCCATTTTATGGGAGGTTAAAAAACATGGCCGGGAAAATTGTAGGTATAACGATAGATATAGCCGGCAAAACTTCCGGCCTTGTTTCGTCCTTAAAGGAAGCTGACAGCCAGCTTTCTAAAACCAATAGCGCTTTGAAGAGCGTTAACAGTGCTTTAAAATTCGATAGCTCAAACATGGAGCTATTGACCAGCAAAAGCGCTTTGCTTAGTGATGCCATAGAACAGAACAGCCAAAAACTTGACGTATTGAAGGCCACGGCTGAACAGGCCATGAGCACATTAGGCCAGGAAGGCGGCGCGACTACTGAACAGATAGCCGAATTGCAGGCGGAAATTTCGCGCACAGAACAGACACTTGCCGGCCTTGAAACGGAAGCGGAAAACACAAGCTCGGCCATGTCGGGGCTTTCGGGTGATGCTCCGGAGGAAATGGGAGAGCTTTCCGATAATTCGGAAGAAGCTGCCGGCGCCCTGGAAGAAGTAGAAGAAGAGAGCAACAGCAGCAGCGCGGCCCTTGATGCCCTGGGCGCCGTGGCAGGCGCCACGGGTGCCGCTATGGCCGGAGCCTTTGCCGCTGCCGTGGGAGCTGCCAAAGAAGTAGGCGAAACGCTGGCGGGGTGTACCCTTGCCGCGGGCGATTATGTTGACGAGATCAACACGCTTTCACAGAAAACGGGCGTTTCCACGGAAACGCTGCAGGAATGGAATTATGTAGCCGGGCTCATTGATGTGGATGTGACCACATTAACCGGCTCCATGACGAAGCTTGAGAAATCCATGAACTCCGCCAACGAAGCGGATTCAAAATACTATGAAACACTTGCCGGCCTTGATGAAAAGCTGAAAGCCGGAAAGATTTCCCAGGAAGAATATAACAAAGCGGCGGAAGAAGCGCTAAGCAAATCCGCCAGCGCTTACGATCAGCTTGGCATATCCGTAACGGATGCAAACGGAAATCTTCGCAACAGTGAAGAAGTAATGTTTGAAGTTTTGCAGGCTCTTTCCGAAATGGAATCGGGCACCGAGCGCGATTTATTGAGCATGGAGCTGCTCGGGAAGTCGGCCAAAGAGTTGGGCCCGTTGCTCCAGGAGGGCGCCATTGACCAATTTAAGGCGCTTTCTGAGGAAGCACATACAACCGGGTACGTGCTTGATAGTGAAACTTTCGACGCCTTCCAGGCATTTGATGACCAAATGGAACGCCTTGATAAAGGCGCCACGGCCGCCAAAAACGCCCTGGGCACGGTATTGCTGCCGACATTAAACAGCCTTGCAGGAACCGGCACCAGCGCGCTTAATAAATTCACGCTGGCCATGAAGGACGCTGACGGCGATATTTCAAAGATCAGCCCGGCCGTGTCGGATATACTCAAAGAGGTATTAGGCGAAATCAACAAGCAGGCGCCTGTTATTTTTGAACTTATCGGCACCGTGGTTAGTACCCTGGCCGAAATCATCATAGAGAACCTTCCTATGATGATAGATTCCGCTTTTCAGATCATTGACAGCTTAGTAACTACATTACTGGCGCCGGACAACCTGGCGCGCATCATTGATGCGGCGCTGCAGATCGTGCTTAACCTTACCAATTATATATTGGAAAATATCGGCCTTATCATGGATGCGGCTATACAGATCATTGTAACCGTGGTTAAGGGTATCGCCCAGGCACTTCCGCAGCTGATCCCGGCTGCAGTTGATGCTATTCTCACTATTTGCGAAACATTGTTAGCCCCGGAAAATTTGGCGCTTATCCTTGATGCGGCGCTGCAGTTAGTTATTGGCTTGACCACGGGCATAATTGACAGCCTGCCGCAGCTCATCGAACGGCTGCCGGAAATCATAACGGGAATTGTTGACTTCCTGCTTTCTCCGGAGGGCGTCGGGCAAATGATTTCAACGGGCTTCGATTTGTTCGTTGCGATCGTTAAAGACATGCCACGAATCACGGTTGAATTACTCACGGCAGTGGGCGGCTTAATTGGCGATATCATCCAAAAAGTAATCACAAAGGGCGCGGAAGTGTTCGACGCTTTCCGCGATATGATTCCGTCATTAGATGATGTATTCCAATGGGGTAAAGATATGATAGACGGAATTATTTCCGGTATTCAAAGCGCTGCGGGTGCTTTGTGGGATGCGTGCACGGATATTGCTGAGGGAATTGCCGACTTTTTGGGCTTTTCCGTTCCGGAAAAAGGCCCGCTGCATGAATGGGCCTATAATAACCCAGGCGCCGACATGGTAAAGCTGTTTGATGAAGGCATGGAAAGCGAATTGCCCGCATTGCAGAACAGCATAAACCTTATGGCCAGCACGATCGCGGGCGGCGTAACGCCTGCAGCTGCGCCAGACTATTCCGGAAGCCTTGCAAACATAAACAGCGGCATTTCACAGCTGGCGGCTGCCGGAGCTGCGCCGGTGTACGTTTCCGCGTACTTTGGAAATGATAATTTTGGCACGGTTGTGGCGAACGCTAATGCAAGCAATGCATTTTTGTCCGGAGGTAGATAATTATGGCCCTGGGATATGATTACTTGACCTTTAACAGCACGGCGCTGCCGTGGGCAAAGAAGAATCAAACAAAATTCACGCATTTGGAAACAGTGGGCACCAGCGAAGCCGGTTATGATTTAGCGATCATTAACCGGCTTAATAAGCCAACTTATTCTTATAGCTTCCGGGTAACATCGTACTGGCGTGATACGCTGAAAACCATATGCGCGCTTACTTCCGGCACGCTGTATATAAACGGCGACGGCGGCCACACGGTACGGCCCAGGATGCAAAGTTGTGATCTTGTGCAGGATTCTGAATTAACGGAAGGCACTGACGGCCTTTATGACATTAGCATAACATTCTACGAGAGGTAATTATTATGTATTCGGGGAGCCTGGCATTTCGCGCCGCTAATGCGGAACCATTACAAAGGCATAGTATAAGCGGCACAATTGACGGCGTACCGTTTACAGCTGACAACGTGCTAATGGGATCCGTTACCGTGTCAAATCAGTGCAGCGATAGCACTGACATGAAAATAGGCGGCGTATATGTCGGCACGCTCAAAATGACGTTTTTGTCTAATATCGGAATTACTCCGGAAACATGGGCGGGGCGCGTGATCGTGCTCAATTTCTCACTGCTTACGGATGAGGATCCCGAAACGTGGGAAACTTTCAGCCTGGGCGTGTTCACAGTGGCGCAGGCGGAGAGAAATCTCCAGGGCGTGACCGTCACGGCCTACGATAACATGACAAAATTCGATAAAAAAATCACGTGGGAGTATTTGCCCAGCGGATCACTTTACAGCATACTGCTGGACGTGTGCACAAAAGCGGGCGTAACCTTCGGCATGTCGCAAGCACAATGCGAAGCACTGCCGAACGGCACGGAGAATTTGGGCATGTACCCCGGTAATGACTGCGAAACGCTTCGGGATGTGCTTTTTTACCTGGCTGAGCTCGTGGCGGGATTTTGTACGATTAACCGAAACGGCGAATTGATAGTAAAAAGCTATATAAATCAAATCAACGTATTGGGTACCGTGCCAACGCTTCCCGCTGATCGCCGCTTGACCGGCGCCAGCATTTCCGACTATACAACGCATTTCACCGGCGTGACATGGAAGGACATGAAAACCGAAAGCGATAATCTTGTAGGATCCGACAGCGGCATAGTTTACAACCTGGGCGCTAACCCGTTTTTACAATACGGCACAAATCAAACGCTTTTCAATATGGCACATGCTATCATTGATTCTATTTCGTACCCGTTCCGGCCATTTACGGCCACGATCATGAGCGCGCCAGTGTGGGAGCTGGGCGATCGCATCAAACTGACAGACGGCATAGCGGAAGATTACAATAGTGTCACGGTTATACATTCCGTTGTATTTACTGCAGGAAAAGGCACAAAATTGCAGTGTTTTGGTGCAAATCCGGTAATTGTGGCCAGCAATACACAGAATAAGGCTGCAAACGGGGCAGGCAATTCCGCACGCCTAAATAGCACCAATTACAAGCGCTTTTCTAACCTGGAAGGCATTACCGTGGGAAGCGCGCCGGAGAAAGTAACCGAAATCAATTTCGTGGCGGAAAAAGAAACAGATTTCGACGTATGGCACGAATACTTAATTGAAACAACCCTGGGCACGGGATCCAATAGCGTACAGCTCACGGCCACTTATTACCTTGACGGCGATTTATTAGACAGAAAGCCCGTGGAAACATATGAGGATGCCGCCAAACACATTTTGACGCTGAATTATAGCGAAGGCGTAAGCGACGGCGTGCACACGTGGGAAGTTTATCTGCAGGCGTCCGGAGGAACGGCCACAATTAAACCGAATGAAGCTATTGCCGTTCTTAAAGGCGAAGGGCTTTCGAAGGCAGAAACGTGGGACGGCATTATCATCCTGGCGGATTCTTTGCAGGCCTTGCCTATCAAGATGGGCACGGGATCAATTGCGGAAAGCTTTACGCTTACGCTTTATGATCCCGTCACGCTCCAGCTTTCTGACAGTGTGGCCGCGCTGGCTATCAAAATGGGCACGCCTACGATTAACGAAAGCGTGAACTTGACCATGTATCAACCTGCATGGCCGATCGGAGAGGAAACAAGCACATATGTGCTTGCAGCCGAAACAGGCGATTTCTATATAGAAACAGAATAATAGGAGGTATGAGAGTATGGCGGAACTAGATCCGGTAAAGCTATCAGCCATGACGGCCGTTAGCGCCTTGCATTTGGGTGACCTGTTTTATGTCGGCTCAAAAAATGCCGGAAGTGAAACGGGATATTTTTCCGGGAGTATCGAAGCCCAGGACGTGGCCGAAAGCTTTTTCGATGATTTCGAATTTCCTTTGAAGCTCACGGAAACAAACAGCGCGCGCGTGTTCGGCGCTGTCAACGAGCTGGCCAAAAAAGGAAATGTATATATAGGCACGTGCGACACGGCGGGAAATCAAGCCGCAAAAGCCGTGACAGTTTCCAGCGATCAGAATTTCAAGCTGCATAAGGGCGCAACAATTTGCGTTAAATTCACAAATACAAACAGCGTATCGAATGTTACTATATCCGTAAATAATGGTACGGCATATCCTATTTACTATGGAACGTCTGTATATACTGCCTCATGGAGCATGGTAACAGGTGCATCAAATAGGGAATTTCTATACATATTTAATGGTTCTTATTGGGTATGGCAGTCATGCTCCTATATTCCTTCCTATGGTTCGATTACAGAAGCAGAAGCCGAAGCAGGAACGGCAACAACAGATAAACTTATTAAACCTACTATCCTCAAACATGCTATCCAGTATCACGCAATTCCGCAGGTGGACGCAAACGAAAGAATTGTCGGGAAACTGGGAAATGACACGTTATATGAAAGGGTGTTCACTTTCTCTTATTCCGATATGCAAGGCGGAAGCCGTGACAGCAGCAGAATCACGGGCGTGTTTGTGCTTGATAGCGATGTCAATTATGATAAGATCATGATAAACGACGCGCAAATAGTGAACACGGCACCAAACAACGCTTTTAATGTTTGGAGCATGCCGCTGCCGATCGCATCCGCTTCCGGCTTATATTGCCGCGTACAGATCCAAAAAAGCTATGCAGAGCCGCCGGCTTATGACGGTGTGCCGTTTATCTATTTCGATACGACGTACAACGCGGCCCAGCTGCTAGACAATAATAACATGCTGTATGTATTTACTATCCGCTACACGAAAGGAGCATAATATATGATACTTTCATTCGAAGATAAAGTAAAAAATGCCTTGCTGGGCGGATCCGTGCCGGACATTAAGGGCCGCGCCACTTTAACGCTTACGGATGCCAAAACGGGGAAGCGTGAACGCATTACAAGTGACAATATGGTAACTAATGCCGTAAAGCGTTTTTATGAAACTAACCCGATGGGCGTTATGAACTTTGATTCATATCTACCGATGTGGAAATTGTTCGGCGGCTGCATGCTCTTTCAGAACACGTTGACGGAAAACGCGGAAAATATGTACCCGCCGAACAGCGACAGCAACCCGCTTATTGCGTGGGCGAATCAGACAACCCACAGCACGGCGGACACTTACCGCGGCAACCCGGCAGCCGTGGAGAGCTCCAGCAACCATATAAAAATCATTTTCGACTGGAACATGACACAGGGCAACGGCACCATTTCCAGCGTGGCCCTGGCACATGAAAGCTTTATGGGCCTTTATCCGTCGGGAAATGCGCCTTTTGTACGTCTTACAGGGCGAAACGTGGACGGCGTGACTTATAGCCGTGTAAATGAATGGGGAAGCGGCTATGATCGCAACAGGGCGCTTACGTGCCCCGTGGAGATCGACAGCGACGGCAACGGCATTTGCCTATATTGCAACGGCACAACCCTGGAAGAGATCACGGCGGCGCATCCTTATGTAAAAGCCGGGCTTTTGGAAGATCCGAACGCGCTGCCGACAAGCGGCGGCAGCTGGACGGCAAAATATAGGGAAGTGGGTACCCGTTCCGCTAATCTTTCCCGCTCTTTCAACACGGGCTATACTTTCATCGGCTTTGATGAAAATTACTATTATGTCATGGAGCGCGATAGCTCCAGCAATACAAAGCTTTATATTGACGTGATAGATAGGAGCGACTTCACAAGCGTGACGGCCAAAACCTTGACTATTTCCGGCGCAACCCTGGCACGGCCCGGCGTGACATGTTCGGATATCAATAACGGCATCATTTCGAATGGCTCAGTGTACTGGCTGAGCGGATCCGATAACAAAACATTTGTAAGGATCAATATCAATAACGTGGCGGATGTGGAAGTGTTGACACCTTCCACGGTAGCAATTAACCAGGAAGCGCAGCCGATCATCTTAAATGATGGCCTTATCTTAGGCCGCAATTATTTGATTAACGGCTCAAAGGTGTACCCGGTGCAGGCACGTGCAGGGCGTGGCCTTACCGATGAGGTAACGCCTTATGAATGTTATGCCATGTATAACAGGGGCCCGCTCGTGTATCAAAGCGCCAGCACGGACACGAGCACATATTACAGGCGCTACGGCTTCGGGCCCGCGCTTGTGATTCCGTACATGGCCACAGTAAACAACCTGGGCGCTAGTGTAATCAAAAACGCATCAAAAACAATGCGCCTTGAATACACGTTAACACAAGTATGATTAGCCGGAGGGTGTAAAGATGAATAAATATATATTGGGTGCTTCCGTTATGATCGGCGCTATGGCCACGCTTGCGGAAGAGTATATTATTCTTATTATCCTTGTGGCGGCTGCTATCGTGCTGGACGTTATCACGGGGTTAGTTAGAGCTATGGCAAACGGCGAAAAACTTTCAAGTGAAAAAGGTACAAAAGGCTTTTGGAAAAAAATCATGCTGCTCGTGTCGCTCATGTTCGCGTTTTTCCTTGATATCTCCATTCCTACTATTTTGGAAGTGGTAAGCATCAAGCTGCCTTTTGAAAAATCCCTTTTATTCGGCTCCATTGTGGGCGTGTATATCATTCTTAATGAATGTATATCAATTTGCGAGAACATCATCAAAGCAAACCGAATGGCGCTTCCTAAGTGGTTGAAAAAGCTATTCCAGGACGCCAAAGAGGACATGGAAAAAGGAGGGGGCAATAATGGCAATAACAAGTAAGCAGCTTATACGGTACGCACGCGGCCAGCTGGGCCGTATGTATACATATGGATGCTTTGGGCAGATCGGCAGCGAAGCCGTTTATATTTCAAAATTGAAGCAGTACCCGGCCAAAATAGGCAAGTGGCCAAAATCTTCTTACACTGCAGGCTATGGCGAAAAATGGCACGATTGCGCGGGCCTTCTAAAAGGCGCGATATTTTGCCAGGGAAATCCGGAGGGAAAGCCCGTATATAATTGTAATTATGATTACAGCGCGGACGGGATCATAAAGATTTGTGAAGAAAAGGGCGAAGTCTGGCCCATTGAAAAAATGCCGAAGAATATCACCGGCTTAGTGGTATGGAAGCCCGGGCATTTAGGTATTTGGGATGCGGACACGCAAACGGTCATTGAAGCTGCCGGGCACGCCCGTGGCGTTTGTGAAACGACTTCGACGCCCTGGCAAAAAGCCGGCAAGCTTCCGGCCAGCTGGGTAATATATGACGAAACACCAACACCGGCACCGACACCGGAGCCGGATCCTGGGGAGGATAAAATTATGCTTACAGTAGATACATTAAAAAAGGGAAGTAAAGGCCCGGAGGTTTTCGCCGTGCAAAGCATTTTGAAGGCGAAGGGCTACAAAGACAACGACGGCCATGTATTGGCCACTGATTCCAGCTTTGGAGCCAAAACCGAAGCCGCTTTAAAAAAATACCAGGCGGCCAATGGCTTGACCGTGGACGGCATCGCAGGCGCAAAGACATGGAACAGCCTTATTAACAAGTGACCAACGCATTAGGCGTGTCATAAACTCATCTCCTTAGTTTTCACCCGGGGCGGCAACGCTCCGGGTGTTTTTTTATGCTATAATAAAGGCGACGTAAAACAGAATTATAGCGCTGCCGATCGCATCCGATCCGGACGGAACAGCCGCGCAGTGTTATTAATAAGAAAATGCTACAATTTTCAGCGCCCGCGCTTGTATGTATATATATTTACATACATTTGGGCGCTCTTTTGGTTTTAACTCGGTTTTAACTTGCCTATAACTTGCCTATAACTTGCCAAAGAATCGCCAAAAAGACAAAATCACGAATTGTAACAAATGGTTACATGTTCCGAAACTGTTCCAAAATGTTTCACGTGAAACATTAAAAGCGCCTAGTAACAGGCGCTTTACATTGGTGGAGGCGAGGAGAATCGAAAACCACTATTTGCAAGGCTTTTGACGGTTAAAACGGCGAAAAAGACAAGCGCTGCAGGCGCTTTCGCCGATGTATCTAATAGATACATTTATCCGAAAAATAAAATAGTTGTTCCATAAATTGATCCATAATTATGCCGTTGTCGACGCGAAAAATGACAAAATGACAAAAGAAAAGCCCGCCGCCAGGGGGTACGCCAGGAAAAAGGCAAGGCGGTGGGCTCAGTGTGCCGGTAGGATCTGCAATAAATGGATAAATGGTACTTGTGGTATAGTAGGTTGTTATGTAGAGCGGCACATTTTTATTGTAGCATATAAATGTCCTATTATTAGGACAGTTACATAAACCGCTCAAAGTTGATATCTATAATGCGGCTTGCCTGCTCCATTTCGCCGTTGACCACGTGGCCATATATGCCGTATGTATCCATGCTGGCGGAATGGCCTACGATGCTTTTTAGCATGGCTTCGGGCATTTCGTTTTTAAGCAGGCTAATGAAGGTATGCCGGAGCGAATAAGGGCAGCCCGGCAAGTTTCTTTCAGCTGCAAGCTTTAGCCAGGCGTTACGCAATGTACTTTGAGAAAGCGGCCCGCCTGTTTTGCTGCAGAATACCCACGGCGTCAATAATCTGCCGTTTCTGAATTGATTTTCGCTTATGATCTGCCGCGCGATCTTATTGAGATAGATCCGGCGGCGTGCATTTGGGTTTTTGCCTTCCGTGATAACGTTCCGGCAATTTATGGCGCGGTTGATCGTCAACACATTATCTTTTATATCGCTGTTTTGGATGCCCAAAACTTCGCCGGTACGCAGGCCCGTGACCAGGGCAAAACGAAATATATTTATATACCAATTATCGGATGAGGATCCCGCGAACAGGCGCGATATATCCGACGGCTGCAGTATAACGCGCTCGGTGCTGGGCGCTGCAGCTGGAATATAGAGCTGGCCGCGCAGCGGATCCATATAGCCGTTATTTACTGCGAAATGGATAAACTGCATTATAGTGGCCTTTAAGTTTCTGAGCGTCCTCCGGGAAAGCGGGGCGTTTCCTCCGGAAGTGCGGCGCGCTTTTGATATGCATGCTTGAAAATCTGAAAGCCCTAGAGTGTTTAACATTTTCTTTTGGAGCCGTGGAAGGATATATAAACGGCCGTATTTTTCAAGATTTATATAACTTTCCGTTTTTCCGTTCTTATCTATTATGTAATCTAAAAAGCGGGCCCAGGCTTCCGAAAAAATAAGCGTTTCATAAGTTTCACCGAACATGAACGCGCGATATTTTTTTAACACTTCCTTTTTGCCGGATATGCCCGGCTTGCTGGAAGTGAAACGGCGCTGGATGCCTTTGACCTGGCACCGGAGTGACCAGCGCTTTTCATTATCGATCCATACTGGCGTTGCCATTGTTATCCTCTTTCATGCCTTTTACTAGAATTTCGACGGTGCTAACTAACTGATTCCTTTGTGCAGCTGGCAGGCTGTCAATTTTTTCCATTAAATTGGCTCCCTCCGGATGAGCCGGGCTATAATCTTCGTGGATGCCTAAAAGGGTTATGGGATCACATTGGAAAATTTGGCACACTTTCGGAATTAAAGAAATTGGCATGTCTTGCTTTCCGTTTTCAATTTTGTAAATAGCTACATGTGATTCATATCCCAGGAGCTTAGCCGTTTCCTTTTGGGTTAGCCCGGCATTGAGCCGGTACGCCTTGAAGCGCCGGCCGAAATCGTGCTTGTAATTACTCACTTTTATACTTCCTTTTATTGCAGATACTTTACACGAATAATAATAACATGTTAAATGTGATAAAAAAATACGTTTTAGACACAATTAACATATTGATATTTTATTAAATGGCATTTATCATGTAAATATATCGAAATGATAAACGGAGGGCACGCTATGAATGACCGATTCCGCGGAAAGCTGACAGAAAAGAACTACAGACGTGAAGAGCTGGCAACATTGTGGGGCGTTAATGTTATGACGGTATCAAATAAAATGACGGGAAAAACGTCATTGACGTGTGAGGAATTAGCAAGCGCAGCCAAATTTTACGAGTTAACAGATTCCGAAATTCTTTTTATTCTATTCGGAGAAAGCCGGCTTATAAATCCAGTAAACTAAATTTTTTTACTCTTCAATTTAACTATTTGATATTTGCATTGGAGAAAAATCAAAATGAAGCACTACAAAGATATACCACTATTCCCGGTGATCCGGCGAAGCTTTAAGAGTATCAAAGAGCTGGGCAATGTAATAAACAGGAGCGAAAGCTATGTCGGGCGCTGCCTTAATGGCCGCCAGGCGTTCAGCACGTTAGAAAAGCAGCTGATTCTTTCCGCGATCGGGATCCCCGCCACGGAAGAAAATATGCTGCTTTATTTTTCCGATGAGAAGGGGGCATAAAAATGGAATGGGCCGAAGTAAAACGGCGGCTAACTAAGGAAGGCACCAGCGTGCAAGTGCTGGCCGATTTGGAAGGCGTGCCATATAAAACGATGTATAACCGCATCATGCAGCACCAAATAAAAGACGGCGTTACATATTTGACGCCGCAAAACAGCAAGGGGCTAAAGCGATCGGAAGAAATGAAAAATATTAAACGGAAGAAGAGCCGGGAAGCGGAAAAGGCCCAGGGGCTTCCGGAGATAGTGCCCGTTATTGTTACCAATGATTACAGCTGTAAAGGCTGCGCACATTGTATGCAAACAAGTTTTCAATTGCTATGTGAATACGGCCACGAATGTGGAGAAAATTGCGTATGTAGTGATTATAAAACATTCCCGGAGCCGGCACAGGAAGAAAAGCCGGAGAACATTCCGGAGGACGTTTATACAAAGAAAGAAGAGCCCAGGCTATTGGTGCCGGTATCTGATCCGGAGCGTGAAGGGTTATGCCCGGAGGTAATGGAAGCGCTGCAGGAGAATTATGAGATATGCAGAAAGCTGGCGGAAAGATATCTAAGACAGGCCAATGACTACGCGCATTTACTCAAACGTTACGGCGTGGATATTCCGAAGGCACGGGAAGAAATGATACGGAAACTTCCGGAGGTATTTAAACATGAATGACAAAATAAACCTTGAACGAATCCAGGGCGATAGAGGGTACTCGGTAGAAGGGCAGCTAAGAGGAACGCCCAACGGCATCTTGGATATAATGGCCAGCGTGATTATTGATATTTCTGACACGTGCGACACACCGGCGCATATTATTCTCATGGATTTGACTAGTAAAGTTTTGTGTCTTGATGCCAATAAGCAAAAAATAGGCATAAAGAAAGATTGCGTAAAAATCAATACTAAAATGCTCGGCAAGGCGCTGGAGAAACTAAAGGAGGAAGAAAACAATGATAAATGACGAAGAAAAGAAAGTGTTTTATTTCTTGAAGCTGCAGCGTGATTTCTTCCACCGGAGCGAAATCCGCATTTTGGAAGCCATGCCGAACGGAAAAGAGTATGCATACTTTTATCTTAAACTTATGGTTGAAAGCCTGGCAGAAAATGGCTATTTGAGAACGGCCCACATGATCGCCTACGACGTCAACATGCTGGCGGCGATCACTAATACAAATGTGGACGTGGCCCGCGTGGCGCTGGAAGTGCTCACCAATATGGGCCTGCTTGAAATCGTGGATAATTTTTACTATATCCCGGAAGTGGCGAAGATCACCGGAAAGCTCATTGACAGCCCGGCAGCGATCAGAAAGCGCCGCCAGCGAGAACGGGAAGCGGAAGAAGCTGCGCGCCTGGAAGCCATGCACGTGGATAATTTGCACGTTTTGACAAGCGGAGAACGGGAAAAGCGCGAAAGCGTGACATATTGTCACGCTAGTGTCACGGATATGTCACGGGAGAGTGTGACAAATTGTCACGAGAATATAAGAAGTATAGAAGATAAGAATAATAGAAAGATAGAAGAAGAAGAAAATATACACAATACTATTAGTGTAGAACCCGCGCGCGCGCACGAGCGCGAAGAGGTTGAAAGCTTCCTGGCTGAGAATTGCCCGCATATTGTCAATATGGGCTTTTATGACTACTACAATAAAAGGGGCTGGCAGATCAATGGAAATCCAATAACAGACTGGCGGGCGCTTGCCATGACCTGGGAAGAGAACATGCAGAAGGAAGCCCAGCGGATCCCGATCGAAGAAGAGCGGGAGCTATGGAGAAAATACGAAAAGCAATTCGGGCATAAAGTGCCCGTGGAATACTACGGAACAAAATATAAATATGTAAAGCTGGCATTAGCCACGGGCGTGCCGCTGGAGGGTTGAGCTTATGGATAGACTTGTTTCTATTGATTCGGCAGTATATGCCGCCAGGACACTAAAGCAGTATTGTGAGCAAAACGGATGTATGTACTGCATTTTCCATTATATGGAAGCCGGTGAACATTGTTGTAAGTTAAAGAGCGTGCCCAGGGAATACCCGGATAGCGCCACACAGGGAGGAAAACATTATGCTTAACACATGGGCGGCAGTGGGCCGCGTGGCAAAGATAAATGTAAACCGCACGGGTACCGGCACGCTATATATTAAATTTCTACTTGCCGTAAGACGTGACAAAGACAGAAACGGCAACGAGCAGACGGATTTTATTAACTGCGCTATCGTGGGAAACTCCGGCATTTTCTTCGAAAAGTACATCGAAACGGGGGCCATGATCTCAGTAACCGGACAGATGCAAAGCAGCACATACGAGAGAAACGGCCAGCAGATCAATGCAATAGAATGTTTCATCACTAAATATAACTTGCTGATTCCTGCAGGCGTGAAGGCCCAGCAGGCAGCTGAGCCCGCTCCGGCCGTGCCGCAGCAGTACGGCGGACAATACCAGCAGCAGGCCCCGGCTCCGGTGCCGCCGCCGGTACCGGATAA
>Ga0213919_1000313_pt1 | contig 22580 bp, 20 predicted proteins | sample McNCre317MG_FD_161056 | JGI IMG/M metagenome (GOLD analysis project Ga0213919, IMG submission 161056) | Freshwater microbial communities from McNutts Creek, Athens, Georgia, United States - 3-17 MG | ecosystem: Environmental > Aquatic > Freshwater > Creek | place: USA: Georgia | collected... | reverse complement strand
GTCGAGGAACTGGTCAGGCTGCGCACCGGCGAACTGGCCGATGCCGGCCTACGCCTGCAGGCGAAGCAGGCCATCCTCACCCACGCCGAAAGGATCGCCCGCCTCGGTAGCTGGGAAGCCGATCCGGCCAGCGGCGCGGGTCACTGGTCGGCCGAGCTCCACCGCATCCTGGGCATCCCGCCGGAGCGGGGCGGCCATCTCGCCGCGCTCCTCGACGCGGTGCATCCGGACGACAGGGCCGCACTGCAGGACGCCCTCAGGCACGCCGGGGTGAACCAGGCCTGCACCGATCTGGACATTCGCCTGCCCGCCACCGAAGGCCGCGAACGCATTCTCCACTTCACGCTCGAGCCGACGCGCCACACCGACGGCACCGCCCTGCTCCGCGGCACCGTGCAGGACGTCACCGCCAGCCGCAGTGCCGAGGCGCACATCCACTACCTTGCCCACTTCGACCCCCTGACCGGCCTGCCCAACCGCATGCGGTGGATGTCCCTCGCCGAGCAGGCCCTCGCCTTCGCGCGCCGCAACCAGTTGCGTCTGGGAGTCCTGTTCCTCGACCTCGACAATTTCAAGACCATCAATGACACCCTCGGGCATCCGGTCGGCGACCGCCTGTTGTCGGCCGTCGCCACCCGCCTGTCCGGCACGCTGCGCGACGAGGACGTGCTGGCCCGGCTCGGCGGCGACGAATTCGTCGTGCTGCTGCCCGAACTGACCCATGCCGACGACGCTGCCATCGTCGCCCGCAAGCTCACCGCCAGCCTCAGCCTTCCGTTCGACATCGACGACCAAGAACTCACCGTCTCCACCAGCATCGGCATTTCCCTCTACCCGGGCAACGGCGCCGACGTGGCCACCCTGCTCAAGCACGCCGACACCGCGATGTACGATGCCAAGGGCAGCGGCCGCAACGACTTCCGCTTCTTCACGCCGGACATGAACCGCCGGGCCTTCGCCCGCCTCAAGCTGGAAAGCGCACTGCGCCGGGCGCTGGAGCGCGGCGAACTGTTTCTCGAGTACCAGCCCCAGTGGGAGATGCCGGCGCGGCGCCTGAGCGGCGTCGAGGCCCTGGTGCGCTGGCATCACCCTGAGCACGGGCGCGTCCCGCCGGGTGAGTTCATCCCCGTCGCCGAGGAGAGCGGTCTCATCCATGCGCTCGGCGACTGGGTGCTCGACACGGCCTGCCGCCAGCAGGCCGCCTGGCTGGCCGAAGGGCTGGCGAGCCCGACCGTCGCGGTGAATATCTCGGCACTGCAGTTCCGCAAAGCCGGCTTCATCGACCGGGCCCGCCGGATCATTGCTGACAGCGGGGCGTCCCCGGCGCACATCGAACTCGAACTCACCGAGAGCGCGCTGATGCAGCCCACCCCGGAAATCGAGGCGCAACTCGCCACCCTGCGCGGCATGGGCATAGGCCTCGCGCTCGACGATTTCGGCACCGGCTATTCCAGCCTCGCCTATCTCAAGCGCCTGCCGCTGACCCACATCAAGATCGACCGCTCCTTCGTGCAGGATCTGCCCGGCGACACCGAAGACGCCGCAATCGCCACCGCCACCCTGTCCATCGCCCGCGACCTCGGCCTGACGGTGGTCGCCGAAGGCGTCGAGACCGAGGCCCAGCGGGACTTCCTGCTCGAGCGCCAGTGCCGGGTGATGCAGGGCTTTCTGCTGGCCCGGCCGCTGCCGGCTGCGGAGATCAGTGCGCTGCTGCGTGAAACACCCCGCACGGACTGAACCGCCTCAGTCCCGCCCGGCCGCCCGAAGGAACTGGGCGCCCCCTTGGGGGGCAGCGACGGAACGGAGCGTGGGGGTCGTCACCCAGTCCCGCCCGGCCGCCCGAAGGGACTGGGCGCCCCCTTGGGGGGCAGCGACGGAACGGAGCGTGGGGGTCGTCATCTCAATCCTTCATGCCCAGGCGCTCCAGGCGGTAGCGCAGCGAGCGGAAGGTCACCCCCAGCGCCCGTGCGGCGGCCGTGCGGTTCCCGCCGGCTTTCTCGAGGGCGCCCTCGATGGCCTGACGCTCCACCTGGTCCAGGTAGTCCTGCAGGTCGGTACCGCCCGGCGTCGCCGGCACGGCCTGGCTCGCCTCACCGGTGTCGGCCGGGTCGAGCAGCAGGTCGCCCGCCTCGATGAGGGCACCGCTGGACAAGGCCAGCGCCCGCTCCAGGATGTTCTCGAGTTCGCGCACGTTGCCCGGGAAGGCATAGGCCTTGAGGGCCGCCAGCGCGCCGGGACTGAGCTGGGCCACCGGCATCCCCGTGGATTCCGCCAGACGCGCCAGCAGGATGCCCGCCAGCTGCGGGATGTCCTCGCTGCGCTCGCGCAGGCTGGGCATGCGCAGCTCGATCACGTTGAGGCGGTAGAACAGATCCTGACGGAAGCGGGCCGCCTCGACCATGGCCTTCAGGTTGCGGTGGGTGGCGCTGAGGATGCGTACATCGACGGCCGTCTCGCCGGTATCGCCGAGGCGCCGGAACTTCTTTTCCTGGATCGCCCGCAGCAGCTTGACCTGCATCGGCAAGGGCAGATCGCCCACCTCGTCGAGGAACAGCGTGCCGCCATGAGCCGCCTGGAAGAAGCCCTCCCGGTCGGCATCGGCACCGGTGAAGGCGCCTTTCTTCGCGCCGAAGAATTCGCTCTCCATCAGGCTCTCGGGAATCGCCCCGCAGTTCACCGCGACAAAAGGCGCCGCCGCGCGAGGCCCGAGTTCGTGGATCATCCGCGCCGCGCGCTCCTTGCCACTGCCCGACTCGCCGGAGATGAACACCGGCGCCTGGCTCTTCGCCAGTTTCTCGATCAGCGAGCGAGCCTGCACCATCGCCGGCGAATCACCGATCAGGCTGGAGCTGTCCTTGCGGCCATCCTCGGCCCTCGACGGCACCGAGAACACCGCCTTCACCAGCGCCCGCAACTGGTCGATGGACACCGGTTTGGACAGGTAGTCGAAGGCGCCCGCCTTGAGCGCCGTCACCGCGTTGTCCATGCTGCCGAAGGCGGTGATCACCGCAACCGGCAGGTCGCGCACGTTCTCCGAAATGTACTGCACCAGTTCAAGGCCCTCTCCGTCGGGCAGGCGCATGTCGGTCAGGCACAGGCGATAGCGCTTTTCAGCGAGCAGGCGGCGGGCCTCGGCGAGGGTCGCCGCGCCGTCACTGGCCAGTCCCAGGCGCAACAGGCTCAGCTCGAGCAGTTCGCGGATGTCATCTTCGTCGTCGACGATCAGGACGTCCGGACCGCAGGAACGGGCTCGTCTTTCGATTTGACTCATGGTTTCACGCGTCCAATGATTCTGAAACGGGCTCCCGCCGGTACGCCCGGGTCTGCCGGCAGGCTCGCGCACAGCTCGAGCGTGGCACCATTGGCTTCGGCCAGTTCGCGGGAGATGTACAGGCCGAGGCCGGTGCCCTTCGAATGGGTCGTGAAGAAGGGTTCGAAAATCTGTGCCCTGAGGTTTTCCGGAATCCCCGGGCCGTCGTCGGAGACGTCCAGCGCGACCCGCCCATCACCCTGCAGCGCCGCATCGATTTTTACCGCCGCCGGACCGCCGCGGCAATGCCGGCGGGCGTTGCCGACCAGGTTCCAGAGAATCTGCCGGAGATGGGCGCGATCCATCGCCATCTCGAGCCCCGGCGGCACGCGGCTCACCACCACACCGCCGCCGGCACTTTCGGTCAGAGCGAACTCCTCGAGGAACTCGCTGACGAAATCGGCCAGCGGCAGGGCTTCCGGCAAGGCCTCGTCGCGCCGGCCGAGGGCCAGCACGTCGGCGACCAGCCGGTCGATGCGCTGCGCATTGTTGCCGATGATGCGGATCAGGCGGGCCTGCATGTCGCTGCGCTTCTCCTCCCGCAGCAGTTCCGCGGCCTGGGACACCGAGGCCAGCGGGTTGCGGATCTCGTGGGCGATGCTGGCGGTCAGCCGCCCGAGGGCGGCCAGCTTGACCTGCTGGATCTGCCGGTGGATGCGGTCGAAATCCTCGAGGTAGATCAGCGTATCCCGTGCCTCACCGGCGCTGAGGAAGCGCGCCATCAGCATCTTCCCGCTGCCTTCGACACGCAGGCTATGCACCGCGTCGCCACTCTCCGCCCTGCGGCGCAGGATCCGCGCCAGCGCCGGTACGCACTCGCCGAGCATCCTGCCCTCGTGCAGCTCGACGCCGAGCAGCGCCGAGGCCTGAGGATTGAACTGGCGCAGCAGGCCACCGTCGCCGATCACCAGCACGCCATCCTGCATGTCCTGGATGATCCGGGCGTTCAGACGCTGCTGGCTGGCCAGATCCAGGCCGCGCTGGCGGGCCAGATCCTCGTTGGCAATCGCGCGCAGCGCGAGCAGGCGTGCCACCTGGGCGATCGCGAAGAAGCCGATGCAGGTCACCCCAACGGTAAAGAACTCAACCACATCCCGCCCCGACAGCAGGCGGAAAATGTTCTCGAGCAGCACCGCCAGCGTCGCATAGGCGGCGTAGAAGAGCACCATGCGCCCCTTGCCGACCAGCCCGGCACCGGCCAGCGCGATCAGGATCAGGATCGGGATGCCGCTGCGGTAGCCACCACTGGTCCACATGATGAGGGTCAGCAGCGTGATGTCCACCAGCACTTGCAGCGTGACCAGCCTGCCGTGGCCGATGCGCCGCGCGGCATCGGGAAAACCGAGGATCAGCACCGCCGCCACATAGGCGAAGGACACGCCGATGAACAGCGTGGGGGCGTCGCCGCCCAGCTGCAGCGCACGCCCGGCGACCAGAAAGAGCCCGGCGAGGACCAGGCGGAAGAGGTTGAGATAGCGCAGCGGCTCCGCCCGGCTGAACTCCCCCGCGACGGGCGGAAATCTCAGCGAACCCAGCCCGGCACTCACCGCCGCGGGCCGAGCCGGCGATGCGCTTCCGAGCAGAAGATGCCTCCGACGCCGCGGATGCCTTCACTCTCCGGCACGTGCAGGCCGCAGTGGGCGCAGGCCACCATCTGCTCGACCTCGACAGTCCGCTCCGGCCGCGCGGTCTCGCGCTCGCTGGTGTCGGCACCGCCGGGCGCCGCGCCTCCCCCGCCGCGCCGTCCGTCGCTCCGGCGCAATGCGCGGCGGACATAGAAGATACCGATCAGGACGAGAACGAAGACGAGAAGATTACGCACGACGATGGCTCCGGCAACTAGCCGATCAGTTTAGGGGATTTCCCGCACCGGAGGAAAACACCGCCGAGTATGCCGGCTCATCGCCCCGCCCCCGGGCAGGCGCCGCGAAGGCGCTCCAGCGCGGCATCCAGCGTCTCGTCGCGCTTGGCGAAACAGAAACGGATCACCTTCTCGTCCCGTCCGTCGCCGAAGAAGGCTGACAGAGGAATCGCCGCAACCCCCACCTCACGGGTCAGCCACTGCACGAAATCGGTATCCGCGGCGTCCGAGATCGCCCCATAGCGGGCCGTCTGGAAATACGTGCCGGTGCACGGCAATAGCTCGAAACCCGTAGCGGCCAGACCGGCCCGGAAGGCATCGCGCTTGGCCTGGTAGAAGGCCGCCAGCCCGAGGTAGCGGGACGCATCGGCCATGTAATCAGCCAGCGCCAGCTGCACCGGCGTATTGACCGTGAACACGTTGAACTGGTGCACCTTGCGGAACTCCACCATCAGCTCCCGCGGCGCCAGCACGTAGCCGACCTTCCAACCGGTGACGTGGTAGGTCTTGCCGAAGCTCGAAACGATCACGCTGCGCTCGGCCAGCTCCGGGTAGCGGGCGGCGCTCTCGTGGCGCAGGCCGTCGAAGACGATGTGTTCATAGACCTCGTCGGCGACGACGATGATCCCGGTGCCACGGGTCAGTGCCACCAGCTCCTGCATGTCGGCGGCGCTCCACACCGTGCCGCTCGGGTTGTGGGGCGTGTTGATCATGATCATGCGCGTCTTCGGCGACACCAGCGCCCGCACCGCCTGCCAGTCCGGGCGATAGTCCGGCGCCGCCAGCCGGGCCCGGCGCACCACGCCACCGGCCAGCTCGATGGCCGGCACGTAGGAATCGTAGACCGGCTCGAAGATGATCACCTCATCCCCCGGATGCACCAGTGCCGCCACCGCGGTGAACAGCGCCTGAGTCGCGCCGGCGGTGACCGTGACCTCCAGTTCCGGATCGTAGTCGGTGCCGTACAAGGCCGCGGCCTTAGCGGCGATCGCTGCCCGCAAAGCGGGCACGCCGGCCATCGGCGCGTACTGGTTGTAGCCGGCACGCATCCAGTGGGCTACCCGCTCGAAAAGCAGATCTTCGGCGCTGAAATCGGGAAAACCCTGGGACAGGTTGATCGCACCGCAGTCCTGGGCCAGCCGCGACATCACCGTGAAGATCGTCGTGCCCACGGCGGGCAGACGGGAAACAAGGGCAGCGGGAAAACGGGGCATGGTGATCACTCCAGACACGGGACGGACATGAGCGCCGATTCTGGCAGACCCCGGCGGTGGCGACCAGCCACGGGTCGGCGGGCTCGTCGGTGGCCGGGGCGCCAGCCGACCAGCGCCTCACGCGTCCTTTTTCTTCAGCGCCACCAGCGGCACCACGTCCGGCATGTGGATGCGCCTGCGGTCGGGCTCGGCCGCGTCGAGGGGCGTCGTCTCCACCATGCTGGCCAGGCAGCGCAGGGTCAGATCCTGGTAGGTACGGGTACCGGCAGTCTTCCAGTCGATCTCCTCGTCGGAGAGCTCACGGATCACCTTCGCCGGCATCCCGGCCACCAGCGAACGGGGGGGAATTTCGGCACCGGCCTTGACGAAGGCCGACGCGGCGATGATCGACGCCTCGCCGACCACCGCGTTGTCCATGATCACCGCGTTCATGCCCACCAGCGCGTTGCGCCCGATCCGGCAGCCATGCAGCACCGCCCCGTGGCCGATATGGCCGTCCTCCTCGACCACCGTGTCGGTGCCCGGGAAGCCGTGCATCACGCAAGTGTCCTGCACATTGGCGCCGCGCTCGAGGATCAGCCTGCCGAAATCCCCCCGCAGGCTCGCGCAAGGCCCCACATAGCAGTCGGGGCCAACGATCACGTCGCCGATCAGCACCGCGCTCGGATGGACGTAAGCACTCGGATCGACGACCGGAACGATGCCGTCGATGGCATAAACACGCAGCTTGCTCATGAATTCTCTCCTTTTGACCCGCCAAAGATTACTTATATTAAAATCGATTCAATATTACGTAACCCGTCGAAAAAAATCATGAGTGACGAACTGGAAGGAAAGCACGGCGTCCAGTCCCTCGAAGTGGGCATGAGCATTCTCAAGGCGATGGTTGCAGGCAAGCGCTCGATGATGCTGAAGGATATCGCGGCGGCCGCCGAGATGCCCCCTTCCAAGGCCCACCGCTACCTGGTCAGCCTGATCCGCAGCGGCCTCGTCGAGCAGGACCCCCTCACCTCCCGCTACAACCTGGGCCCCTTTGCGCTGAACATCGGCCTCGTCGCGATCGACCGCATCGATCGCATCCGCCTCGGCCTGTCGGCCATCGCCGACCTGCGCGACGCCGTCAACGAGACCACAGCGCTCGCGATCTGGAGCGACAACGGCCCCGTCGTGGTGCGCTGGGAACGTCCGCGCCGCCCGATCACCGTCAACGTCGTTACCGGCACCACCCTCGGCCTGCTCGGCTCGGCCGCCGGCCGCGTGTTCGGCGCCTGGCTGCCGCGCAACCTCACGCTACCCATCCTCCGCAAGGAACTCGAAGAACAGCGCAATCTGCCCGAGGGGGTCTCCACCGTGAAGGATGCCGAAGCCCTGCTTGCCGAAGTGCGCAGTCACGGCGTCGCGGCGATCACCGGCAACTATTTTTACCATGGCGTGGAAGCCGCCGCCGCCCCGGTTTTCAACTTCAAGAACGAAATCACGATGGCGATGATCATCGTCGGTGTCGAAGGCACCGTCGACCTCGAGCCGGACAGTCCGGTCATCGCCCAGCTCAAGGAAGCCTCCGATGCCCTCTCCCGACGCCTTGGCTCAACCCGCGAAGGGATCGAAGCTGCATCCGGCGAATCGTGAAAGACCGCGGGCGAATCCTATTCGCCCGCCCATCTGATACACAAATTACCCTTGACTAGATAATTTGTATCATTTCTAATACGTGGAAACGATTACAAAATATAGAATATCGTCCCCACATCCCCCATCGCTTACCCGGCAGCCCAATCGACAGGAGACACGATGAACCACCCAACCCCCACCACCCCGACGGGAGGCGCGTGATGCTGGCACAGCTGTTGCAGTTCCTGTTCTCCGGCGTCACGGTCGGCGCCACCTACGCACTGGCCGCACTCGGCTTCACGCTGATCTACAACGCCAGCAATGTCATCAACTTCGCCCAGGGCGAGTTCATCATGCTCGGCGGCATGCTGGCCGTCCTCTTCACGCAGGCCGGCCTGCCGCTGCCGGCCGCGCTGGCGCTCGCCATCCTCGTGCCGGCGGTGGTCGGGGTGCTGATCGAGAAGCTCGCCATCGAGCCGGTCAAGGGCGCCGAAACCGTCACGCTGATCATCATCACCATCGGCGCATCGCTGGTCATCCGCGGTCTCGTGCAGGTCTGGCTCGGCAAGAATACCCATAGCCTGCCGGCCTTCTCCGGCGACACCCCGATCGAGATCCTCGGCGCCACCCTGATGCCGCAGAGCCTGTGGGTGCTGGGCGTCACCGCCGTCGTGGTGGTGGTGCTGTGGTACTTCTTCAACCGCACCCTCACCGGCAAGGCGATGCTCGCCACATCCTACAACCGCGTCGCCGCCGAGCTGGTCGGCATCAACACCAACGGCGTGCTGTTCATGAGCTTCGCGATGTCGGCCGGCCTCGGCGCGCTGGGCGGCATCCTGATCACCCCGATCACCCTCACCTCCTACGACGTAGGGATCATGCTCGGCCTCAAGGGCTTCGTCGCGGCGGTGCTCGGCGGCCTCGGCAACGGCCTCGGTGCGGTGGTCGGCGGTCTGCTGGTGGGCATCCTCGAAGCCATGGGAGCGGGCTACCTGTCGTCCGCCTACAAGGATGCGATCCCCTTCGTCCTGATCCTCTTCATTCTCTTCTTCATGCCTCGCGGCCTCTTCGGCGCGAAGGTGACCGACCGGGTGTGACCATGCACAAACGCGCCTACTTCGGCCTTTACATCGTCATCGCAGTGCTCGCCGTGCTGCCCTTCGTGCTGCCCAACAGCTTCTACCTGGACGTCGCGATCCGCATGGCCATCAACGCGGTGATCGTCCTCGGCCTCAATCTGCTGATCGGCTTTGCCGGCCAGATCAGCCTGGGCCACGCCGGCTTCCTCGGCATCGGCGCCTACGCCTCGGCGGTGCTGCCGACGCACTTCGGCTGGCATCCGCTGCTGGCGATGATCGCCGGCGCCGCCGCGACCGGTCTGCTCGCCGCCGTCGTCGCCCGGCCGATCTTCAAGCTGAAAGGCAACTACCTGGCGATGGCCACCCTGGGCCTGGGCATCATCCTCAGCATCGCCGTACGCAACGAGGCTCAATGGACCGGCGGCCCCGACGGCATGCCGGTACCGGCCTTCGGCCTGTTCGGTTTTGAGCTCTCCAGCGACAAGCACTGGTACTGGGTCATCGCGATCCTGCTGTCAGTCAGCGTGTGGGCCTCCCTCAACCTCATCGATTCGCCCTTCGGCCGCGCGCTGCGCGCGCTGCACGGCTCGGAAGTCGCCTCCCGCGTGGTCGGTGTGGACGTGGTGCGCTACAAGGTCGCGATCTTCGTGCTGTCGGCGGTGTTTGCCAGCCTGATGGGCAGCGTCACCGCCCACTACGTCGGCTTCGTGACACCCAACCTGGCCGACTTCTTCCACTCCATCGAACTCGTGACGATGGTCGTCATCGGCGGCATGGCCTCGGTGTATGGCTCGCTGATCGGCGCCGTGCTGCTCACCGCGCTGCCCCAGGCGCTCGCCACCTTCGAAGGCTGGGAAACCGTCGCCTTCGGCATGATCCTGATGATTTGCATGATCTTCCTGCCCAAGGGCCTCGTTCCGACCCTCGCTTCCAAGTTCGGCAAAGGAGACTGAGCGTGGCACTACTTGACGTTAGCAAGCTCTCTATCCACTTCGGCGGCGTGAAGGCCGTGCAGGAGGTGTCGTTCAGTATCGACGCCGGCATCGTCTACTCGGTGATCGGCCCCAACGGCGCCGGCAAGACGACCCTGTTCAATCTGATCACCGGCGTCTACAAGCCCACCAGCGGCGAGATCCACCTGGACGGCGAATCCATCGGCGGCAAATCGCCCGACGAACTGGCCCGGCGCGGCGTCGCCCGCACCTTCCAGAACCTGCAGATCTGCATGAACATGAGCGCGATCGAGAACGTCATGGTGGGCGCCCACCTGCGCCTCGACCGCAACCTCATCAAGGCCGCGCTGCGCCTGCCCTCGCTGACCCGCCGCGACGCCGAACTGCGCGGCGAGGCGGCCGAGTTGATGCGTTTCGTCGGCCTCGAGAAATACGTCGAGGCCCGTGCCGACGCGATGCCCTACGGTGCCCTCAAGCGCCTGGAGATCGCCCGCGCGCTGGCCATGAAGCCGCGCCTGATCTTCCTCGACGAACCTGCTGCCGGCCTCAACCCGAAGGAAACCATCGAGGTGGACCATCTGGTCCGCAAGGTGGCCGACTCGGGCATCACCGTGGTCCTCGTCGAACACGACATGAAGATGGTCATGAACCTGTCCGACCGCATCCTGGTGCTCGACTACGGCAAGAAGCTGGCCGAAGGCACCGGCGCGGAAGTGCGCAAGAACCCGGACGTGATCGCCGCCTACCTGGGCGCCCACGCCTGAGACCGAGGGAAACGAGATGGAAGCACTCAGCATCATCAAGGACGAGCACCGCAACCTGTGGCGCATCGCCATCACCCTCGACCGGGTCATCGCCGACATGGAAGCCGACGGCAAGGTGGATCATGCCTTTCTCGGCTCGGTGTTCGACTATTTCGAGCAGTTCGTGGATCACTTCCACCACCCTAAGGAAGACGACTTCCTGTTCCGCCTGCTACGCCAGCGCTGCCCGCAGGCTGCCCCCGTCCTGGACCGTCTCGACGCCGAGCACCGCAACGCCCCGACCAATCTCCGCGGCCTGCGCGACAAGCTGGCCGGCGCGGCCAGCGGCCGTACCCCGGTCGCCGAACTGGCCGAAGGCCTGCGTCAATATCTGGGCGGCCTGAAAGAGCATATCCGCGTCGAGGAGAAGGACGTCTTCCCGCTGGCCAGCGAGAAGCTCACCGCCGAAGACTGGAAGGAAATCGACGCCGCCTTCCTGAACCACGCCGATCCCGTCTTCGGCGAACAGGCCAGGGCCGAGTTCCGCGAGCTGTTCCACCGGGTTGCCAGCCTCGCGCCGGTGTCGGTCGGCCTCGGTGGCCACAGCGCCGGCGAACTGCAGGCCCCGGCCGGCCAGGGCGACCTGCTGCTGTCGGTCAGCGGACTCGAGAGCAGCTACGGCCGCATCAAGGCCTTGAAAGGCATCACCCTCGAAGTGCGGCGCGGCGAAACGGTCGCACTGGTCGGCGCCAACGGCGCCGGCAAGACCACCTTCCTGCGCACCCTCTCCGGCGTGCAGCCGATGGGCGCCGGGCGGATCATCTTCGACGGCGAGGACATCTCCAAGCTGCGTTCCGACATGCGCATGCGCCGCGGCATCTGCCAATCGCCGGAGGGCCGCCAGGTCTTCGGCCCGCTGTCCATCGAAGACAACCTCCGCCTGGGCGCCTATACCCAGCCGAAGACTCAGGTGGAGGGTGACCTGGAAAAGGTCTTTGCGATGTTCCCGATCCTCAAGGAAAAACGCAGGCTACCCGCTGGCACCTTGTCCGGCGGCCAGCAGCAGATGCTCGCGATCGGCCGCGCGCTGATGGGCCGGCCCAAGCTGCTGCTGCTCGACGAGCCGTCGATGGGGCTCGCCCCGCTGCTGGTCGAGGAAGTCTTCAACGTCGTCAAGGCGCTGAAGGCCCAGGGCATGTCCATCATCCTCGCCGAACAGAACGCTTTCTCGGCACTGGCGATTGCCGACCGGGGCTACGTCCTCGAAACCGGCAGCATCACCCTCACCGGCAGTGGCCGGGAACTGATCGAGGATGAACAGGTGCGGGCAGCCTACCTGGGCATGTAGGGGCAAAACGGTTGAAGCGTCACGGGGGACGCATCAAGAGGGCCGGGCCTGGACATTCCAGCCCCGGCCCTCGCCTCATTCCGGCCTCTGCCGGAACGGCGGTCAGCCCAGATCTGCGAAGGCTTTCGCCACCTCGCGCAGCTTGAACTTCTGCAGTTTGCCGCTCGGCGTGCGCGGGAGATCCTCGACGATCTCGAGACGCTCTGGGAAGTACTGGCGGGTCAGCTTCTGGGCTTCCAGATAGGCGACCATTTCTTCGAAACTGAAACTCGCCCCCGCCTTCAGGGATACGAAGGCGCAGACGCGCTCGCCGAGACGCTTGTCCGGGTAACCGACGACCGCGACGACGGCAATGGCCGGGTGCTTGTAGAGCAGATTCTCGATCTCCACGACCGGAATGTTCTCGCCACCGCGGATCACCACGTCCTTCGAACGCCCGGTGATGCGGACATAGCCCTCGGCGTCGACGAAGGCGATGTCGCCGGTATCGAACCAGCCGTCGGCGGAGGTGGCGTTGAGCTGGGGCCGCTTCAGGTAGCCGCCGAACATCGACGCGCCGCGCACCAGCAGCGAGCCGCTCTCGCCCACCGAACGCGTGCATCCGTCACCGTCGACAATCCTGACCTCCATGCCCGGCAGCGGCCGACCATCCGAGACACCGGATTTCTCCAGCGCCCGGGACGGCTCGGTGACGGTCACCGCGCCGTTCTCGGTCATGCCCCACGCCGAACACAGGCGCATGCCCATCAGCGTGTCGGCCCGCTCGATCAGCATTGGCGGAATCGGTGCCCCCGCGCAGCAGAACTTGTTGAAGCGCGGAAGCGTCGGCTCGCCGGCCTCCACCGCGTTGCACAGGTCGGACACGAACACCGCCGAGGCCATGCTGAAGCTGACGTTCTCGGCACAGACGATCTGCAGCGCCCGCCGGGGCTCCCAGATGTCCTGCAGCACGGTTGTGGAATTGAGGATCAGCGGCAGCATCGCCAGATAGCCGAAGCCGGTCAGATGGGCCATCGGCGAGGCCCCCAGCACGACATCGTCCGGCCCCAGTTCCAGCGTTGCCCGGTAGGCGTGCAGGTTGGAGAACAGGGTGTTGGAGGTGTGCATCACGCCCTTCGGCTCGCCGGTGGTGCCGGAGGTGTACATCAGCAGCATCACGTCGTCCGGCCCGATGCCGGCCCGCGCCAGCGGCGGCGTGTCGTCGCGCATGAGCAGCGCGTCGAAGCTGTCGGCGCCTTCGCCGCCAATCACCACCAGCTGCTTCAGCCGGGGCAGATCGCCGAGCAGGCCGCGGGCCATCGCCTCATAGTCGAACCCCCGGAACAGCCTGGGCACGATGAAGACCTTGCTCTCGCCGAAGTTGAGCATGAAGTTCAGTTCGTGCTGGCGGAAGATCGGCATCACCGGATTGGCAACCGCCCCAATGCGCGCGCAGGCCAGGGACAGCGCCAGAAACTCCCAGCAGTTGGGAAGCTGGAACGTCACCACATCCTGGACTTCGACGCCGAGGGCGACCAGCCCGCGGGCGATGCGGTCCACGCGCGCGTCGAGTTCCCGGTAGCTGAGCCGGACTGGCTCCTCGCGCTCGGTCGAGTAGGCCACGACGGCCGGCTTGTCAGGGCAATTCTGCAGGGCGCGGCGAACGTAAACGTCTATCGTCTCGTCGCGCCACAGGCCGGCAGCCTTCATCGCCGCCATGCGCGGCGCGAGCAGAACGGGGTCGAATTTCATGGCTTGTCTCCTCGGATTGGTAGGGTGATCGTCCGCGTCGGCCCCGCTTGGCTTGCCTGGTATCCCGGTCTTGGTTGGACGAAGCCCGCACGATGACGCGCAAGCTATCGGATCACCTCTTTTAAGTCAATATATTTACTCAGTTATCGATGAAAAGCGAACATACAATTTCCGCATCGCACAAAAAACTTAATTTACTTAACTGATTTTATTTAATGTTTTTTATTTGCTATTGCACACAATAAATCAATAGAAAATAACAATCTTTGTTTTTAAGTAAATATATTGACAGATATAAACCACCTTCCTAGAATCCGCATCAACTGCTTGAGGAAAGGACCCAGTCATGGATTTCAGTCTCACCGACGAACAGAAAGCCCTGGTCGAATCGGCCAGCCGGTTTGCGCGCAACCGCCTGGCTCCCGGCTACAAGGCGCGTGACAAAGCAGAGCGTGTCGAACGGGAGATCGCGATCGAGATGGGTGAGATGGGCTTCCTCGGTCCCGAATTGCCGGAAGCCTGCGGCGGGCTGGGTGTCGAATGCCTGACCAGCGGTCTGCTCCTCGAACAGATCGCCTACGGCGACTTCAACGTTTCCTACGTCAACCTGCTCACCTCGCTGTGCGGGCAGATCGTCGCCAGCCACGCGCGCCCCGACATCGCCCGTGAATGGCTGGAGCCCATCCTCGGTGGACGCAAGTACATTGCGATCGCGCTCACCGAACCCTCGGCCGGCTCCGACGCCGCGCGCCTGAAGCTGAAGGCAATCCGCGATGGCGACGATTTCGTGCTCAGCGGCGAGAAGACCTCCATTTCGATGGCGACCCAGGCCGATGTGGCCGTGGTGTTCGCCCGCACCGGCAGCGAAGCGGACGGCGCCCGCGGAATCAGCGCTTTCCTGGTGCCGATGGATCTGCCCGGCATCAGCCGCACGACCTTCGATGACATCGGCACCCGCCCGGTTGGCCGTGGCTCCATCTTCTTCGACGGCGTGCGCGTCCCGAAGGCGATGATGCTGGGTGACGAAGGTCAGGGCTTCATCCAGGTGATGCAGGGCTTCGACTACAGCCGCGCACTGATCGGCCTGCAGTGCATGGGGGTGGCGCGGGCCAGCCTCGACGAAACCTGGCGCTACATCCAGGAGCGTGAAGCCTTCGGCAAGCCGATCGGCGAATTCCAGGGCGTCAGCTTCCCGCTGGCCGAGGCCGAAACCTACTACGAGGCCTGCCGCAACCTGTGCCTGCGCACGCTGTGGCTGAAGGACAACAAGCTGCCCCACACCGCCGAGGCGGCGATGTGCAAATGGTGGGCACCCAAACTGGCCTGCGAAATCATCCATCAGTGCCTGCTCACCCACGGTCACGGCGGCTACGGCGGCGACTACGACTTCGGCCAGCGCTACCGCGACGTCCTCGGTCTGCAGATCGGCGACGGCACCGCCAACATCATGAAGATGATCATCGCCAGGCAGAAGGCCGCGGCGCGCTGAGCCCCGCGCTTCACTAGAGCTGCGCCATGTTCCGCTGGAGCAGGCTCAGGAAATGGATGAAGGCCAGCCGGTCGTCGAAGGAAAAGCCGTTCAGCGCGCTGTCGTAGAAAGTCTGGATGGGATCGGCGATGGCGGCCCACAGGGCCTGGCCGCTGACACTCAGGCGCACCTTGCGGGCGCGGCGATCTTCGGCACTGGTGGCACGCTCGATGAAGCCGTCGCGCTCCAGGCGGCCGAGAAGGCCGGTGAGGTTCTGGCGGCTGACCAGCAGATAGCGGGACAGTTCGCTGACCGTCATGCCCTCGACGGCCTGGGGGCGTGACAGCGCACCGAGCACGGACCACTGCTGGGTGGTCACGCCGAAGCTGTCGAGCGCCTGGGTGCCCTTGGTGTGCAGGGTGTTGGCGGCCTGGAAGAGGCGGAAGAACAGACGGTTGTTGATCTCGATGCCGGCGAGGCTGGTCTGGGGATTGGAATCAGTCATCGAAACGGAAGGCGGGGCTGCGAATGCCCCATTGAAGCGCAAAGCAACACGGAAACGCAACGTTTAGACAGCGGGCAGCGCCCGACGGCGAATCACCAAAGGAGAACAGCATGCGAGGCATCAAGGGGAAAGTCACCATCGTCACCGGCGGCGCCGGGGGTATCGGCGCGGCGGTGTGCCGGCGCTTTGCCGAGGAAGGTGCGATCGTCGCCGTCTTTGACATCAACAAGGACGCCGCCGAGCGCGTGGTCGCCGACATCCGTGCCCGGGGCGGCAGCGCCGCGGCCTTCGCGGTGGACCTGACCAGTCAGGAATCGGTGAGCGGCGCCGTCGCCGCCGCCGAGGGCCAGCTCGGGCCCACCGACATCCTGGTCAATAACGCCGGCTGGGACCATGCCGCACCCTTCCTCAAGACCGACAAGGCCCTGTGGGACAAGATTGTCGCGGTGAACCTCTACGGTCCGCTGTACATGCACCAGGCCGTGCTCAAGGGCATGTACGAGCGTGGCCGCGGCAAGGTGGTCAACGTGGCCTCCGACGCCGCCCGCGTCGGCTCCTCCGGCGAGGCGGTGTACGCCTTCTGCAAGGGGGGACTGGTGTCCTACTCCAAAACCATGGCCCGCGAGCTGGCGCGCAAGCAGATCAATGTCAACGTCGTCTGTCCCGGCCCCACCGACACCGCGCTCTTCCGCGATTTCGCCGGCGAGGGTGAACAGGGTGAGAAGCTCAAGGGCGCCCTGACCAAGGCCATCCCCTTCGGCCGCCTCGGCCAGCCGGAAGACCTGCCCGGCGCCATCGTGTTCCTCGCCAGCGAGGACGCCGCCTTCATCACCGGACAGATCATCAGCGTGTCCGGCGGCCTGACTATGGCCGGGTGAAGACGGTGAAGAGGGAAGCGTGAAGGGAAAAGAGACCCGCTCTCGACGCCTGTGCGCTGGCGATCTCCAGCACACACGCCCCCTTCACCCTTCACCCTTCACCCTTCACCCTTCACCCTTCACCCTTCACCGAATCCCGACATCCACGGAGCCACCGACATGGAATACACCGACATCCTCTACACCAAGGCCGACGGTATCGCGACCATCACGATCAACCGGCCGAAGCAGTTCAACGCCTTCCGCGCCCAGACCTGCGAGGAGATGATCCACGCCTTCAAGGACGCCGACTTCGACCGCAGCATCGGCGTCGTCGTGCTCACCGGCGCCGGCGACAAGGCCTTCTGCACCGGCGGCGACCAGGGCACTCAGGACGGCGGCTATGGTGGCCGTGGCACCATCGGCCTGCCCATCGAGGAAGTGCAGAGCGCGATCCGCGACATCTCCAAGCCGGTCATCGCCCGCGTCAATGGCTATGCGATCGGCGGCGGCAACGTGCTGGTCACCATCTGCGACCTGGCGATCGCCTCCGACAACGCGCAGCTCGGCCAGGCCGGCCCGCGGGTCGGCTCCGTCGATCCGGGCTTCGGCACCGCGCTGCTGGCCCGCGTCGTCGGCGAGAAGAAGGCTCGCGAGATCTGGTATCTGTGCCGCCGCTACACCGCCCAGCAGGCGCTCGAGATGGGCCTGGTCAACGCGGTGGTGCCCCAGGACCAGCTCGATGCCGAGGTGAAGAAGTGGTGTGACGAGATCGTCGAGAAGAGCCCCACCGCGATCGCGCTGGCCAAGAAATCCTTCAACGTGGATACCGAGATGATCCGCGGCATGGGCGGCCTGGCCATGCACGCGCTGAAGCTCTACTACGAGACCGCCGAATCGGCCGAAGGTGGCAATGCCTTCCGCGAGAAGCGCAAGCCGGAATTCCGCAAGCACGTCAAGTAAGCCGCAGCAGGGGCGCAGCCCCGCCTTCCCCGCCCTTCCGCCCATCGAGAGCCCGCCATGATCCGCGACCAGGAAACCCTCCACATTCTGCTCGACACGATTTCGCGCTTCGTGCGCGAACGCCTGGTGCCCGCCGAGGCCGTCGTCGCCGACACCGACCACATCCCCGACGACATCCTCGGCGAGATGAAGGAACTGGGCCTGTTCGGCCTGTCCATCCCCGAAGAGCATGGCGGCATGGGACTAACGATGGAGGAGGAAGTGCTCGCCACCTTCGAGATCGGTCACACCTCGCCGTGCTTCCGCTCGATCTTCGCCACCAACAACGGCATCGGTGGCCAGGGCATCGTCCTCGACGGCACGCCGGAACAGAAGGCCCGCTTCCTGCCGCAGATGGTGAGCGGCGGGCTGATCGGCTCCTTCGCGCTGACCGAACCGGAAAGCGGTTCCGACGCGGCCAGCCTGCGCACCACCGCCGTGCGGGATGGCGATTCCTATGTGCTCAACGGCACCAAGCGCTTCATCACCAACGCCCCCGAGGCCGGCGTGTTCACGGTGATGGCGCGCACCGATCCGGCGAAGAAAGGTGCGGACGGCATCTCGGCCTTCATCGTCGAGCGCGGAACGCCGGGCCTCGCCTTCGGCCTGCCCGACAAGAAGATGGGCCACCGCGGCTCCCACACCTGCGACGTGATCTTCGAGAACTGCCGCGTGCCGGTCGCCAACCTGATCGGCGGCAACGAAGGCGTCGGCTTCAAGACCGCGATGAAGGTGCTGGACAAGGGCCGCATCAACATCGCCGCGATCTCGGTTGGCGTGGCCGAGCGCATGCTCGACGACGCGCTGCGCTACGCCTGCGAGCGCAAGCAGTTCGGCAAGCCGATCGCCGAGTTCCAGCTGATCCAGGCGATGCTCGCCGACAGTAAGGCCGAAATCTATGCCGCTCGCTGCATGGTGCTCGACGCCGCCCGCCGTCGCGACGAGGGTCTGGATGTGGGCACCGAGGCCGCCTGTGCCAAGATGTTCGCCTCGGAGATGTGCGGCCGCGTCGCCGACCGTGCCTTGCAGATCTTCGGCGGGGCCGGCTACATGGCCGAATACGGCATCGAACGCTTCTACCGTGACGTGCGCCTGTTCCGCATTTACGAAGGCACCACCCAGATCCAGCAACTGGTGATCGCCCGCAACATGATTCGCGCCGCCACCTGACCCACGCCCTCCACCATCAAAGGACGATACGACCATGAGCTTCCAATGGGATGACCCGCTGCTCCTCGACCAGCAACTGAGCGACGAAGAGCGCATGATCCGCGACACCGCCAACGCCTACTGCCAGGACAAGCTCGCGCCCCGCGTCCTCGAAGCCTTCCGCAACGAGCACACCGACCTGGAAATCTTCCGCGAGATGGGCAGCCTGGGCCTGCTCGGCCCGACCATCCCCGAGGAATACGGCGGCGCCGGCCTCAACTACGTGAGTTATGGACTGATCGCCCGCGAAGTCGAACGGGTCGACTCGGGCTACCGCTCGATGATGAGCGTGCAGTCCTCGCTGGTGATGGTGCCGATCAACGAGTTCGGCAACGAAGCCACCAAGCGCCGCTACCTGCCCAAGCTGGCCAGCGGCGAGTGGATCGGCTGCTTCGGCCTGACCGAGCCGAACCACGGCTCGGACCCCGGCGCTATGGTCACCCGTGCCCGCAAGGTCGACGGTGGCTACAGCCTGACCGGCGCCAAGATGTGGATCACCAACAGCCCGGTGGCCGACGTGTTCGTCGTCTGGGCCAAGGACGACGAGGGCAAGATCCGCGGCTTCGTGCTCGAGAAGGGCTGGAAAGGCCTGTCGGCACCGGCGATCCACGGCAAGGTCGGGCTGCGCGCGTCGATCACCGGGGAGATCGTCATGGACGAGGTGTTCTGCCCGGAAGAGAACGCCTTCCCCGAGGTTCGCGGCCTGAAGGGTCCGTTCACCTGCCTCAATTCCGCCCGCTACGGCATCGCCTGGGGCGCGCTGGGCGCCGCCGAGGATTGCTGGTTCCGCGCCCGTCAATATGTGCTGGACCGCAAGCAGTTCGGCCGCCCGCTGGCCGCCAATCAGCTCATCCAGAAGAAACTCGCCGACATGCAGACCGAGATCACGCTGGGCCTGCAGGGATGCCTGCGGCTGGGCCGCATGAAGGACGCGCACATCGACGCGGTGGAGATCACCTCGATCATGAAGCGCAACTCCTGCGGCAAGGCCCTGGACATCGCCCGCATGGCCCGCGACATGCTCGGCGGCAACGGCATCTCCGATGAGTTCGGGATCATCCGCCACATGGTGAACCTGGAAGTCGTGAATACCTATGAAGGCACCCACGACGTGCACGCGCTGATCCTCGGGCGCGCGCAGACGGGAATCGCCGCCTTCGGCAACTGAGTCAGGCACCCACGCCGGGCGGCAAGCCGTCCGGCCTTCACTCTCCCGCAGCGGTCACCAGCCAGCGCTCGAAACCTGGCCGCCACTGCTCATCGATGGGGACGGCCTTCATCGTCTCCAGCGACATCAGTACGACGACCAGTTCGCCGCGGAAACGCAATTTGTCCTCGGCGCTCGCCCTCACCTCGATGGTCATCGAGGACGCACCGATCCGCAACACTACCAGGGAAAATTCGAGCACCTCGCCATAACGGCTGGGCAGCATGAACTCCATCTCGAGCCGCACCGTCGGCAGGCCGAGCCGATGCACCTCGTGCAGCGTGTGGAAATCGACTTCCAGACCATCCCGGCACCAGTCCTCGACCACCTCGTTGACCAGTTCCACATAGCGCGGATAAAAGCCGATGCCAGCGGGATCGCAGTGGGCGAAGCGGATGAGTTTGCGGATGCGGAAGTCCATTGCGGGCTATCAATCGTGGCGCCACCAAGCGGGCAGCGCTGATTCTACCCGGCGACCACCCCGGCGGGAGCAAGCTCGACACCGTTGTCGGCCGGGAAGTCCGGCACGAACAGCAGCGCCGGCCAGTCGTCGTCGAGCAAAAACACCTCGGCGCCCGCGCCGAAAACCCCACGGAGAAGCTGCCGCACGCGGCTTTCCAGAATCTCCCTCATTCACGTCTCCTCGCTTGTCAGACGATGGTGCGACGCACCATGCATGACAATCCTAGGCAGGACAGGTGACGGACTGGTGAACGACAAGAGACAGAATTCTTTCAGCGGCAGCAGACCGGTTTTCTGCCGAAGCGCTGTACCGTGAGCACAAAGAACTACGGGGAAAACGAATCATCGTTTTCCCCGTAAGAGATGGAGCGGCAGAAGAGTCTCGAACTCTCGACCTCAACCTTGGCAAGGTTGCGCTCTACCAACTGAGCTACTGCCGCAAAACCTAATCTGGAGGCGCGAGCCGGAGTCGAACCGACCTACACGGATTTGCAATCCGGTGCATAACCGCTTTGCTATCGCGCCGTGTACCTCACAGGAAAGCCCAAAAAACCAACCAGCTTTCCTTAAAAATCCCTGGAGCGGCAGAAGAGTCTCGAACTCTCGACCTCAACCTTGGCAAGGTTGCGCTCTACCAACTGAGCTACTGCCGCTGAAAGAGCCGCCATTATAGACAATAAACGAAGCGCGTCAACAGCTATTTCGAGGGGCTCAGCGGCTGCGCTTCATCAGCTCCGGCCATGCGCAGCGCATGTAGTAGCCCATCGACCACAAGGTCAGCACCGCTGCGATGTAGATCAGCAAGGTGCCCCAGCCGACGCTGTCGATACCGAACACCGGACCTTCGAAGAGCAGGAGCGGGATCGCCGACATCTGCGCGGCAGTCTTCAGCTTTCCGACGAAGGCCACCGCCACGCTGCCCGCCGCGCCTACCTTGGCCATCCATTCCCGCAGCGCGGAGATCGTGATCTCGCGCCCGATGATTACCAGCGCGATCAGGGAGTCAACCCGCCCCAGATGCACCAGCACGATCAGTGCCGCGGTGACCATCAGCTTGTCGGCAACCGGATCGAGAAAGGCACCAAAGGCGGAGGTCTGGCCCAGGGAGCGGGCCAGGTAACCGTCGAACCAGTCGGTCACCGCCGCGACGATGAAGGTCAGCGTCGCAGCCAGGTTCTTCTCGTCCGGCGTGATCACATGGTCGGGAACATAGTAGATGCCGACGAAGAAGGGAATCAGCGCAATGCGCGCCCAGGTGAGGGAATTGGGAATGTTGAAGGGCATGTCTGCGTTCGCTGGCTATCGCAGGGCAGTATATATCTGTTCGGCAAGGTGCCGGTTGATGCCTTCGACCCGGCACAGATCCTCGACCGTGGCATTGCGCACGCCGTCGATGCCGCCGAACGCCGCCAGCAGCTTGCGGCGGCGGGTCGGGCCGACGCCGGCGATGTCCTCGAGCCGCGAGGTGCTGCGCGTCTTGGCGCGCCGCGCCCGGTGGCCGGTGATCGCAAAGCGGTGCGCTTCATCGCGGACTTCCTGGATCAGATGCAGCGCCGGCGCATCCGGGCGCAGGTGAACCGGCTCGCGCCCGTCGGGGAAGACCAGTTCCTCCAGCCCCGGCTTGCGGCTTTCGCCCTTGGCGACACCGAACATCGTGATCGCCTCCAGCCCGAGTTCGGCCAGCACCTCCCTGGCGACGCCCATCTGACCCTTGCCGCCGTCGATGAGGATCAGGTCGGGGCGAACCCCCTCCCCCGCCGCGACCTTCTCGTAGCGCCGCGTCAGCGCCTGGCGCATCGCCGCGTAGTCGTCACCGGCGGTGATGCCGGCGATGTTGTAGCGGCGGTATTCGGACTTCTTCATCGCCGTACCATCCCACACGACACAGGAGGCGACCGTCGCCTCACCCATTGTGTGGGAAATGTCGAAGCACTCGATGCGCTTCGGTGTATCGGCGAGGCCGAGGGCATCGCGCAGGGCCTCGACACGTGCCTCGCCGCGGGAAGATTCCTGCTCCCGG
>Ga0213919_1000311_pt1 | contig 22628 bp, 26 predicted proteins | sample McNCre317MG_FD_161056 | JGI IMG/M metagenome (GOLD analysis project Ga0213919, IMG submission 161056) | Freshwater microbial communities from McNutts Creek, Athens, Georgia, United States - 3-17 MG | ecosystem: Environmental > Aquatic > Freshwater > Creek | place: USA: Georgia | collected... | reverse complement strand
TTCCGATCTATGAGGCTTTAAAGCATAATTTCGGCATCTCTGGGCCCATCGCAAGGTGAGCTCCATACTTTCTCTTAAGCGCTCTTTAGAGGCAGGAAGGGCCGGGCACTCATCGAAGTTCATCACTATATCTGATCCGAGTGCCTTTTGAATTTCCATGGATTTTTCTGGGCTAATGAGATGTTTTGATCCATCGAGATGAGAAGAAAATGTCACCCCTTCTTCAGTGACTTTATTCATGCTTGAAAGAGAAAAAACTTGATAACCACCACTATCTGTCAAGATGGCCTTATCCCATTTCATGAAGCCATGAAGTCCTCCCCCCACTTTTTCAATCAGTTCATGGCCTGGCCTTAAGTAAAGATGATAGGTATTTCCCAGAATAATTTGGGCCTTCATTTCTTCTAATTCTTCCTGCCACATCGTCTTAACAGAGGCCCTCGTTCCAACTGGCATAAAAATAGGAGTTTCAATTTGACCATGTTCGGTAGTTATCACCCCGGCACGGGCTTTTTTTGATTGAGCTATTTTTTTATAAATCATTTTAGACATTGTTATTAATCCTTAATTTTTTATCTTAAAATTAACATTGCATCGCCATAGGAAAAAAATCGATATTTTTCATGGACGGCAATTTTGTAGAGTTCTAAAGTTTTTTGTCGACCAATGAGGGAGGACACTAGCATTAGAAGCGTTGATTCTGGCAAATGAAAATTAGTAATCAATCCATCAATACTTTTAATATCCATACCGGGATGTAAGAAAATTTGCGTTTGATAAACATGATCAGCTTTTTTTTCAGTTCCATAAATAGACTCTAAAACTCGAAGAGAAGTCGTGCCTACTGCAAATGTTTTTTTTGCTTTTTTTATTTTCGACATATTTTCTTCATCAATAAAATAATCCTCAGAGTGCATCACATGTTCACTTAAGTCCATGGCCGTGACTGGCTTAAATGTCCCAAGTCCTACATGTAAAGTGACGAAGGCACGGTCAATTTTTTTCTTTTCTAACTCATCAAAAACCCTCTGTGTGAAATGAAGTCCCGCTGTCGGAGCGGCCACTGATCCAACATTTTTGGAATATATTGTTTGATAAGATTTTTTATCTAACTCATCACTTTCACCCTTTCTAATATAAGGCGGAATAGGAATACGGGCGTATTCTTCTAAGTAATGATTGAGGGAGGTAAATTTCTCACTTAAAAAAAGTTCAATTTCAAAAGTTCCATCTGTTAAGACTTTAACAATTGTGGCCTTTGTCTTTTCGGGAAAAAAATATTCATCTCCAACTTTTTTTTTCCCGCGAGACTTTATTAAACAAGGAAAAATATTGTGAGATAAGGGATCAATGGATAATAAAAAGACCTCGCACTTGCCGCCTGATTTTTTTTCACCAAATATTCGCGAAGGAAAAACTTTCGATTGATTAAAGACAAGCGTAGAATCAACTGGCAAATAGTGACTTAAATTATAAAAGTAATCATGGGTGACTAGATCATTTTTGGCATCATAAACGAGCAGTCTTGATTGATCGCGCTTTTGACCCTCTTGATCTATTGGCCTTTGGGCTATGAGTTCTTGGGGTAAATCATAGTGATAGGAATCAAGTCTTAGGTCTATGGAACCAGGTGTCAAATCTTTTCTTGTCATAGGGCGTATTTTTTACCATGCTTCTTTTACAAAGGCCCTTTTAAAAGAGGGGGCTTTATGGAAAACTATTTTTATGAAAAAAATAAAAAACCACCTCCTTTTGAATTCTTTAATATTGTCTTTTTTAATGAGTCTTTCATTGGTACAGGCCCAAGACGTTGACCTCTCAGGTCTTGAAGATGAATTGCTTTCAATTGAAAAAAGCCAAATGAATAATGCAGAGGCCGTCACAAAAATCATTGATGAAGCTGCAGTCAATGATGACAACCTTGAAGATGTCGTTGCTAATGAGTACATTTCAGATCAAGTTAAAACTGGCCTTTCTGGTTTAGAGCGAGTGAACGAAAAAGCTATTTCAGAATCAGAAGTAAAAAATTCAATTCCATCAAATCCAAGTGTTAAAACCAGAAGAGTACGCTCTCGATAAAGCACAATTAAAAATAAATTAAATTTTAAATTTTAGACTTAGACATCATCTGTTGGGCTTGAAACATGAGCTCAATGAGTTTTTCAAAAAGTTGATCAAAGACTTTTTTGATCTCCATAAACACTGGATAAGAATTAACTTGTGAAAGAAGCACTGAAAGAAGATTTTCTAATAGGACGACAACTTGATCAAGTCCCATTTTTTTTAAGATTAAATCCAGCAAACTTTTGGCTTCTTCCACGTCCACTCCGTTGTTACTAACGACATAAAGAGGGTTTCCATTTTTTTTATTGTCGGACATTTGACCACTCCTCTATTTTCTCAGCGATTCCTAAAAAATTCATACGAAGATCATTAAAGTCTTGGCCTTTATACTCAAAGACAGATTTTCTTCCTGATAATGATTTTACTAGACCTGCCTTATTTAAAAAAGGAGAAAATACCATCCCTTTGCCAAGTTCTTTTTCGACAGAGTTAATAATCTTCATTAAATCATCTTGTTCTTGTCTTCGACGTAAATCAACGAGATTAGGGATATGAAGAACAATCTCTGGGGCCTTTACTATTCCCATTTCCGAAATGTCTGAGAGCACTTGATAAAAATGCTCAAGTCCCTTAAGAGAGAAATCATCTGCCTTAAAGGGAATCATCACGCCATCACTTGCACACAAAGCATTGACCACTAAAAGTCCTAAGGTTGGTGGGCAGTCAATAATGATGTAATCATATCGATCTTTAAGAGCGTTAATCTCTAAAAATTTTTTAAGAATTAATTGTCTTGGGGTATTGAGTGAAGCCACGGTTAAGTCAAAACCTGAAAGTTCCTGGCCTCCAGGTATGAGATCGACAACAGTGTTAGCTGAGCTGTAATGAAGGATCTCTGAGAGAATTAAGGGAACGTGAATCATCTTTAATTCTTTAATTGAATTAATTAATAAGTGATGCAGGTTAAATTTATTGGGAGCTTCAAAGAGTAAAGTTAAATTGGCTTGGGGATCTAAATCAATGGCCAAAACTTTTTTCCCTTTTTCGGCAAGAGCAAAAGCTGTATTAAAGGCCATGGTTGTTTTTCCAACACCACCTTTTTGATTGATAAAACTAAGTACTCTTCCCATAAAAATCCTCTTTTTTTTAAGAAACTTTATCTTGAAAAATAAAAAATGCAGCTAAAATGAGACAAACACTCGCATAAAGAAAGTTTTTTGTCAGCGGCACATTTAAAAAGCTTATCGCAAATAAACCAAAGACGCTCATTGAAATTATTTCTTGCATGACATTTAGTTGCGCCACTGACATGTGACTAGCTCCAATTCGGTTGGCTGGAACTTGAAAACAATATTCAAAAAAAGCAATTCCCCATGAAACAAGAATAACTATCCAAAGTTTTGATTGTTGATGTGATTTTAAATGCCCGTACCAAGCAAAAGTCATAAAGACATTCGAAATGAGTAAAAGGCCTAAACTTTGAAACATTAAAAAACATCCTTGTATTCTAATTTTCTAAATTTTAGCGCTATTTCACTCTCTTCGACAAACGAATTGCCAATGGGATTGAAAAAATAAATGAACAATAAGATAATTAATAAGAATAGTTGTATTGAGAACTATTATCTAGTGGATAAACACCTGTACTAAGAGGCATTATACATCGCATGCCTACATCTGAACGTGACTTCGATGATTCGATAAGTTCCATATTAAAGCGCCCAGCAGAGCTGCCTGAAAGATAACTTCCACCTAAGGCCCATGATCCTGTTCCAGTTCCAGCATTAACAGTTGATCCGTTGACGATAATTCCATCTTCGTGAAGCTTACTTGCTAAAATCCCTGAAGAAGGTCCAATGTCTAAAAGATAAGGAAGTGGATCGGTATTGGTGACCGTTACAGCACTTTCAATATCAACATTCATTGGTAAGCCAAGGGGAAATGAAAATTTACCAGCAGAAAAGAGTTCATCACCAAAAACCCAACTCGTCAAATGACTGTCGGCCGCATCTGGACCTGGTACAATGGCATTACTATCATTAAAAGGGCCAGTGGCATTGTCAAATCCATAAAATAAACTTGTTCCAAAATCATAAGTTGAATAACTTGATCCAAGACCACTTGACGCACAAGTTTTATCTGCGGCCGTGCATTGCATTCTATCACTAGACCACTCTGCTACGTTTCCGTAAACATCTTGCACCCCATATCTTGATGTACAAGATTCTGTTGAAAAATTAATTCCACTTGGAATAGAACCCGTGACTAAAGATCTAATGTTTGAAGAAAATGTTCCTGGGAGAGAATAGATAAATGTTGTGGTTGGAATGGGCGAATTCACGTAAGCCACTTCTAAACCACTGGCGGCACTGCTGTTGCAGCGAGAATAAGCATTAAGTGAAAAACCTTCTTCTAAAGTTGTAATTTGAGAATCAACTAAATCATATCTTGTCGCCGCATAGGCATTAAAATCTTTTTTATCAGGAAGTTTTAAATTTGGAAGTGCTGCTGGTGCAATTCCTGAAAGAGCAGGCTTTGTTCGAGTTGCACATATGCTCGTTGCTCTACTTTGTGTGATATTAACCAGTGGGGCGTTTAAAGCAGAATTGAATTTGTCTACGAGACCGGCCACTAAAGTTACGGCGCCATTTTCAATTTCATTCCATGTTGATGAGACTGTGCTATAGGCGTAACATTTTCCGGCATTTCTATCATAAAAGAGATCATTATCAACTAAGCCAGTAGAACTGACTGCTAGGCTTGTCGGATCAGACATACCCACACAACCGTTGACCGTACATTTTGGAGCAGCGGAATAAGCACAACCTGATTCTTGTAAGTCTACTAACAAATCTGAACCATAATCATAGTATCCGCTTGTCTCACCTGGCCCTTTGTATTCACATCTAAAATTTCTATTCGGATCTATTTTATTAGGTGTCGTCGTCTGAGTCATGTTCATGCTAGTGCATACTTCCTGATTAATCATCCAACGATGAACAAAAACATAATTTTCTGGAGCAGCTACAACTCGTGCTTCGGAATAAATATCAGGAGTGAAAGTTGGAAAAGATTTTATCGAATCAACTGGTCTAACGAGATAATAATAGACTCTGCCTGCTTGAGCGGTTTGATCAGTGTACTTGTAGACGTTACTTGCAACACTACCAATGTGACCTGTCGAAGAAAAATCAAAATCTTTTCCGGCATCTCTTCTATAAATGCGATAAGAAGCTACACTTACCACACTGAAGCTTCCGGAGCCATAGATAGAAAATGGCTTCCATTCTAGAGTGACTTTTGAAGGCCTAAAAACTTCCCAATCATTTATTGTCGTGCCAGTACTAATATAACAACTATCTAAATTCTTATCATAAGCAAATTGTCCTTTGGCCGTAGGAGTGACATTTCCACTTGGAGTCGTGGTTAAGATACAATTTACTCCACCACAAAATCCAGAGACACGAGAAATCGGGCAAGTCGTATTAAACTCTACCCATGAGTATTTATCATTGATCGCTGTATTTCTATAGCATGTTTTATTAGATCTATCCCAATAAATGGCATTGGCAATTGTCGGCGTCACAACATTATGTGGACTCACATCTTTTATACATTGAGTGCCTGAATCTCCTCCAGTGCATCCTGCAGTATCATAGTTACACTTAATTTCTGAATCGACATCCACGTCTCTATTATTTGAAGCAAGTTTTGCTTTGACGGGCTTACCATTTTTATTGGTTTTTATCCCAATTGAACTAATATTTTTCCAACCGTTGTGGAGGGCCGAAATAGGATGAACGATAAAAGCAAAAGTAAAACTAGAGCTTGCTGCCACCATTGGTGCCACAACATTTGTATCTTGAAAAGTGACAGTGACATTCGCATTTCCAGAAACACCATCTACTGGATCTAATTTAAAATAGAGCTTATGTGATTTAAAATCATCATTGTTCACTGATTGCATGGGCCCAGAAGGAAGTGCATTAGCAACATATAAGGTCTCGCCAACATCTTGAACTTTATTATCATTTTCATCATAGAAAAATTTAATAGCACTTAAAGGAAGCACACTTGTATTGTCTGAAGTTATTGATGTGACTTCAATATTTTGGACATTTTCATCAGCGGTTCCAGCTTTATCCTCATCTAAAACGACACCATCTGATTGTACAGCTCCCCCCTCATTTGTTTCAACAGAAGCAAACTTGGAAACAAAGTAAGGAGGATCATTCACCGGATCAACGGTTATAGGGAATGAATCATTAGCTTCATCCACTCCACCATTGGCCACTCCACCAGTATCTTTTAACTTGATATTAATTGTCGCCGTTCCCGATTGTTCTGCTATTGGAACATAGGCAATTTGATAACTTGTTACATCAACGGCTTTACTCCATGCGGTCGCAGTGGATTTATAGCAAACGTTATTTTTCGTATCTAGATGGTAGAGATTAGCTGCCGATGGTACTCCGCTTGGTGGTCCCTTTGCCTGTTGAGTATAGGCACAAACTGGCACGGCGGTTAAAGAAGGATAGAGGGCCCAATCACTACTGGTTGTTCCCGTTGATATGTAACAAGTATTCGTCGCAGTATTAAAATAGAGTTGTCCTACGGCAGTTGGTGTAGGTGCAACTGTAGCGGCGGTATAGTCCTTACAAACGATATTGGGGATGAGTGTAGGAACCGTGCTTGTCACGTCGACACTTAAAACTTGATCTAATTCAAAGGCGTAAGCAGATCCGCTATCAACATTTATAGTCGTTGAACCAGAGGTATCTTCATTGATATTTGCTCCAACGGGTGCCACTTTAGCGATGGTTGGAATATCATTTATTGGAGTAATGTTTATATTAACCGCTTGGGCAAGATTCGAAGTCGCGGCACTAGAATCTGTAATGGTGTAATACAAACAAATATTTTTATCGAAATCATTGTTAATTGCTGGTGCAACTTTACTTAATGTCACATTAAATGTGCAATTCCCAGATCCATCACAAACAGGAACTGAAGGAGTTAAAGGTGTAACAAAGGCCGGAACCATTGGAGCTAAAACAGGATTTGTTACCATTCCAACATATGCTTGAGGTGCAGTCGTCGATGTACATGTCAGCGTGTCTAAGACAACATTGATAGTGAACGGACTTGCAAAACTATCAACATCTCTAAAATTAAATGTCACAACTTGTCCGACAGCATCTTCTAATAATGTAACGGCCGGTACGACTTGAGAGATCTCTGCTGGAATTCTTGGAGCATCATTTGTCGGCGTAATACTAATAATCATTTTTCCTGTGTTAACGGAATTAGCAAATGTATTATTGGCCTTAAATAAAAATGAATCATAGCCATCTGCCCCACCCGAGAGGGAAATAGGAAGTAATGTCTGTACGACCGGATCTGGAAAATCTGCAATCGTTCCACCGGATACTAGAACAAGTCGATTGGCCTGGGGATCATTGTTGATGAGATCTCTAATATCTGCAGAAGAAGTCACTCCTGTATGTATAAAAACCTTTATGGCACTTCCCTCTACCCTAATAAAACTCTCATTATAAGTCAGGCTAGCAAGAGCAAAAGGTAACATTCTTGAAACGTCAGCTAGTGGTGGATCTATGGATGGATTCGAAGTCAATAAATCGAAATATTGAACGGAGACGGTTTGTCCAACTGTCCCATCAGCTATCGCAGTGTATGTCAGTAGACCTATTGTTGCAGAGGCTTTTGAAAAAACAGAGGCATCATTGACGTCGCCATTAGTAGGTGTATAAATACATGTCCTGTCATTCGTTGCAGAGTTTGAAAGTCCAAGACAATTTGTAATTTTACCAAAACTTGTTTGTCCGTATGAACTAACACCAGATCCAATTATTGGCCCATCAAAACTATAGGTGAATGTACTAGAGCTTCCAGCATTATAATTTGTATCAGCAGCTTCGGGTATAACAACTGAAAACCCCACTGGTGTAACTGTTGGGCTCTCTGCTCCGATGGCACTCCCCGATCGGACAACGGGTTTTAAATGAGTGGTCGTTGCTCGCGATCTGCCTGTAATAGATACACTAACTGCTTTTAAATCACCTTCGCCATCTAAATCAGAAATACTATAACTAAAATTAGCAGCACCATATTGGTTTTGTTTTGGAATTAAAACCGTTGAACAGACTCCTAAAAGACATTCACAATTCTTTTTAAATTGTGAGTAATAGTTTAAAAATGCCGTTCTTTTAGCAAGAGACTGAGTGAGCATGCTCGCCACACTCGCTAGGTTTGTATGATTTCCAGCAAGAGTGATAATATCGTTTGCTCTCGCTAAAAGGGTATCGGTGTAACTAATAACATTGGCCTGGTTTAAGGCAACCAGTAATTTATTTTTTGCAGCATACATGTCTTGTTTTAAAGCATCTCCGGCCACAAAGTCTGGTAATGGGATGTAACTAGAAAGTAGAACGACAGTCCCGTAATAAACATCTACTTCGTTAAAAAAATTATTATTAAATAAAGCAGGAGAAATGATTTCTAATTTTGAACTTCCATTACTAACAGAGCAAGTTGTCGCTGTATTTTTATTTCCATCTGTATACGTCAGTTCGACTTTTACTGGAACTTCCTCATTCATTAAAACAGAGGATTTCGTTCCAACTGGCTTGTATCTTAATTCATTGACCGTATAGCAAGAGCGCGTAACCGTATTGAAAAGTTGATTGGCCCCACAAGCAGCAGATTTTTCAGTGGCTTTAGGCACACACGCAGAGACTGCAAACAACATTGCAATCAAGGTCGTTATATGAAAATATCCCCATGCCAATTTCATCTGGTCAAAACTCCTCGGAATCTTATCGAACTATAAAGGAGTGATCTTTACTATTTTATCTCCTACTTAGATTGTCAGGGAGAGAATGCACAGATTATTAAAAACCGAACAATATTCAACTCTTTTAGATGGGTATAACTTAGGGGTAGGCGAAAAAGTGACTCTTTTTATTGGCATTTTACGTGTTAAAATAGAAAAATGAAAAAAAATGCTAATAAGTTAACATTACAGATTATCGTAAAAAGTTTACTTTTATTTGGCTTGGTTTTAGTCTTAAACTCTCCCCAAACATATGCAAAAGAAGAATTATCCATTATCCAAACTGTTTCATCAAACCAGCGCTCATTGATTATTGCTAAAGGAATGAAAGACGGAGTTTTTAAAGGCCAGGAAATCATCTTTGCTAACGACAACGTGAGCATTGTTTGCCGGGCCGTAGAAGTCAATCGAGATTTTTCACTTTGGGAGCCACTCGATAAAAAACTCAACATCCCTTTTTCTAGAAATGATGTCGTCAGTATCAATTCATCTATATACGGCAACGTTGCTCTGGAAGTCGCAGGAGACCCAGGTCTCGTTCCTGATATTTCTTTTAGAGAAAAAATTGAGGCCAAAACACCTCCAAACACTTTTACTTTGAAAGCTAGTCTTTCAAAAGGCCTCACGCAATCATCGTCTTCTGTTGTCGATGAGAAAAATACTGGTCGATCAGGGAATAATTTTGGATTTGATTATAATTATCGTTTTAAACCAGAATTTGAAATGAGCGTAGGATTAAGATTAGATAATGAAATTTACCGCATTTCTGATCCTCAATTAGATATTCCAACAGTAAGAAGAGTCATTACTCTAGCGGCCACTTATCATTTTATGAATTTTTCAAAAAATAGAAATTATTTTTATATTTCTCTCGCCACAGGAATTGGTCAATCAGTAACAACGATAGATAATGTCGATGTACGTGGTCAATCAGTGATTGTTCCAGAAGCAAGGATTGGCTATTTTTTAAAAGTCACAAATCAATTTGCCATGATTTTTGAAACGAGCATGGAGTCGATCAATACTAGTGAAACTTTTGACGACGGGACAAAACAAACTACCAACAGTCTCGCCATTCGGGGTACTGTTGGTATTCGCTTTTAAAATTTTATTTTATTAAACCTATCTCTCGTAACCTCTGATTCAAGAATGCTCCGGCCGTAATGTCGGCCTCTGGAGTTCTTCCACCGAGTGTGCGACAAGAAGGAATGCACGAAAGCATCGCATTTGAATGAGGATGAACAAAAAATGGCATTGAAAAACGAGCACTCCCATCATCGCTTGGGTTAATGACTCTATGAGTGGTTGAAGGAAGTAAATTATTTGTAATCCTCGACATCATATCCCCAGTATCAACTACGATCTCACCTGGACGAGACTCAACATCTAGCCAAGAGCCATCACGCTCTAGAAGTTGAAGACCTGAATCCGTCGCTCCAACGAGCATCGTGATAAGGTTAATATCTTCGTGGGCCGCAGCTCGAACAGAATTTTTAGTATCCTCACCTTTTGTCGGTGGGTAATGAATCATTCTAATAATAGAGTTTCCATCGTGAACCATTTTTGTGAAATAATCTTGAGGGAGATCTAATCCTTTTCCAATCGTTTCAAGGAGAAGAACTGAGGTTGAATCCATCGCCTCATAAAGCTCAATAAACGTTTGTTTAAGTTCAGAAACTTCAGTAGGCCAAACATTTTCTGGATAAATACCATTATAAGCACTGTTGTGAAGGAGTTCTCTTCCCACATGCCAAAATTCTTTTAAATCTGGATTTTTATTATCTTTGGCATGCTCAGTTTTATATGGAGTATAACCTCTTTGGCCGCCATTATTACCTTGGTATTTATTTTTCACTTCAAGAGGTAAATCAAAAAATTCTTTAACAAGAGCATATGCTTTATCAATTTTCTTTTGATCGATGGTATGGTCTTTTAGAATAATAAAACCATAATCTTTTAAACCTGAAAAAATGTTATCGACAAATTTAACCTGATCATTTGAGCTACCATGAACGTAACTTAATAAACTTAATTCCGGCACTTTTCTTTGAGTCATAACATCCTCTTTTCTGTAAATTTTTAAGCACTATAACACTGCGTTCAACTAAATAGCCCATAGAATACCCGTAACAAAGCTATCTAAAATTTCGATAAGTGATAAATTTATTTAATTCTCGATATTTTGAGAGCTAAATTTCTAACCACTTCCTCTAAAGTCATATCACCGCCTTCAATGACGTACTTAATATCACTTTGAACTGGCCCGTGAATATAGGCCACTAATTGAGGAGATACCCCAACTTTTGAAATTTTTTCTAAGCCAGATCTTAGTTTTTGCGAATCAACAGCTTCATAGTCTTTATTAGATTCAACCAATATTAGTCCTAGTGTCGTCTCTACGCTAAATGCCAAATTGCTTTCTTCAACGATGGAACAAATTTTAACTCTTTCATAAGTATTGCAGGCTTTGATCGTGGTCATAACATCATCTGCATAGGCAAAAGTTCCAAATGATAAATACAGGATGATGAATAATAATTTTTTCATTGGATTTCTCCCATCTATACAAATAACTTTTCGCAAGGATTGTACTTTAATTCTTATGAATAAGTGAAAATGTGTAATTTTTTCAAGGGAATTTGAAACTATTTAAAGATGAGCGAGCCAATACGAATATAATCGGCACCTTCACTAAGCGCCTCTTTATAGTCTCCACTCATTCCCATGGAGAGCTTTAAATGTGGGAGTTTAAATTCAGTAAGGAGTAAGTCCCTGATGGCCCTTAGTTCACTGAAGGATTTAACGGCCGCTTTTTTAACATCATCAGTTCGAATCGCCCCCATCGTCATGAGGCCTTCAATTTTAAGCTTGGAATCACCTCTTGTTTGTAAAATTCTCAGAGCTTTTTTTAACTCGTCCATGGACTCAAAACCAGACTTAGCATCTTCATGACTGGTATTCACTTGAAAAAATATTTTAAGATTTTTTCCTTTAAAATCATGTTCTCGTTTTAAAAGTTCTTCTAGTAAACGAACTGAATCGACAGAATGAATGGCATAAAGATTGGGAATTTTTAAAAGCTCTCTCACTTTGTTAGATTGCAAGTGACCAATAAAATGCCATTTCACATAGTCGTGATTTTTTTCTTTAAAATAAGCCGCTTTTTGCTCTAAATCGCTTACGCGATTTTCACCAAAATGAAGTTGCCCACATTCATAGGCGAGTTCAACTTCGGAGCTCTCTGAATATTTAGAGACAGCAATGAGTTCTGCTTTTTTTAGCTCAGTTTTTAATTTTTTAAGTTTTATTTCTAGTTCAGTCTTTTGCACGTTCTTTCTTTTTAAATTTAAATTTGGCTTCAACTTCAACGTCGTATTTGTCTAGTATATCGGTGGCAATTTTTGAAGCGTCCACTTTTGATAAATAATTTTTTAGTTCTTCTCTAATGCCGTTGGTGAAATCTTCTTTAGCACCTTTTGCATTTTGAATGAGTCCATTTAAGATTTCTTTTGGAAGAGGTAAATCTTCTAAAATTTTTTTAACAGACTCTTCTGTCATAAAAGCTGCACCAACCCCAACCGACACTACTTTTTTTATAATACCTTCAATGGGAGAGGATTTATTTTCTTTTTCACTCATTTATTCTCTCCTTTTATTTAGACTTAGCTCTCTTAAAAAAAGATTGCATCATCACTGGAAGATTTTTTTCAGTTAGAGCTGTTAAAATAGCATTTGGTGCAAACATTTTAAAATCAACTTCTAGTGAATAAGTCACTTCGGTTTTGCCGTTTCCTAAATCTTTAAGTGTCCAGCTTCCATCATTCTTCTTAAAAAGATCACCCGATTCTAAAACCCATGAAACCTTTGTGGGTCTCGTCTGAGAAGTTGAAATTACATACTTAAAGCTCTTTATCATATTTACCGCATATTCTACTTTCGCTTCTTTTTCATTTTGAGAGAGAACTTTTATAGAGCTCACTCCATCAACAAACTCAGGATAACGAGCATAGTCGGTAATGACGTCATAGAGCTTGTTAATATCAACATCTACTGTTTCAGTTCTCGTTGCTGTTGCCATGGTGATTTCTCCATAAAAAATAAATATTAGTGCTAAAAATAATTTCATCAATATCTTGGTTTTGTATCGAAGTGGTGTTCGGCTTCGATATGTCTCACAGTTCCTGAACTTGATCGCATAACAATTGAGTGAGTGACAGCACCCCAGGATTTAAACTTGACCCCGTTTAAAAAATTTCCGGTCGTCACACCAGTGGCCACGAACATGACATTTCCACGTGCGAGATCATCGAGCTTAAAAACTTTTTTCATGTCGGGGATTCCCATTTTTTTTGCCCTGATGATTTCTTCTTCGTTTCTTGGTTTTAAAATCCCTTGGAAGTCTCCTCCCATGCATCTTAAAGCCGCAGCTGCTAAGACACCTTCTGGAGCACCACCTATACCAAATAAAATATCCACACCAGAATTAGGTTCACAACAAGCAATCGCTGCTGAAACATCTCCATCGCCAATAAGTTGGATGCGAGCACCGGCCTCTCTGATTTCACCGATTAATTCTTTGTGGCGAGGTCTATCTAAAACGACGGCCGTTAAATCGGCAATTCGGCATTTTTTTGCTTCAGCTAATCGTCTTAAGTTTTCTCTCGGAGATTCGTTAATATCAATTAATCCTCGTCCCTCGCGACCAACGGCAATTTTTTGCATGTATGTATCAGGAGCGTGTAGAAAATTACCTTTTTCGGCAATCGCCATAACAGAAATGGAATTGTATCCACCAGTTGCACAGACCGTTGTTCCTTCGAGAGGATCAAGAGCGATTTCAAGTTCAGGGCCTTTTCCGGATCCAACTTTCTCGCCTATGTAAAGCATGGGTGCTTCATCTCTTTCACCTTCTCCAATCACGACCGTGGCGTCGCACTCGACAGAATCAAGCATGGCCCTCATGGCATCAACCGCCGCTTGATCAGCCGCTTTTTCGTCACCTCTTCCCATGAGTCTCGCGGAAGCAATGGCCGCCATTTCAGTCACGCGTACAAATTCTAGAGCTAAATTTCTATTCATTGGATAATCTCTCCATGCATTTATAAAATATTTCTAGAATTATAGAGGGCTTCATGGAGTGTGAAAAGACTAATCAAGACTTATCCACCAAGTTTATAAATCAAAAATTCTCTTGCTTCATTTGGCAGATGTTCACTGGATATTTTTCGAACAACGCCCAAAGCCATTTCGATTTTTTCAGCGTTAACTGTCGAATCAATTTGAAAAGTAAATTCATCTTCCAATGAAAGTGGCGTCTCAAGATCTCTTTGAGTCATGACTTTACCAGTTTTAATACCCACGCCTTCTTCCCACTCAATGAATTGCTCCATACAAAGAATTTGAAAACGAGACACACCTTCGGTCGTATGCTCCCAAACAAAAACATCTAAAACGCCGTCTGCTTTAAGCCAATATTTTAGATTATTAGGTAAATCAAAAGAAAGGTCAGAACGATGAAGTGGCTTAATATGCGAAACAATATTTTCAAAAGACAAAAAAGTTCGCATTTTTTCTTCAAAACTTATACTAGACTCAAAAGAAAGTCCCAGCGAAGCTTCTCTGACCCATTGAATCTTCGCTTTGATTTTTTGATGTGCCCCTCGCCAGTGAAGTTCACCCTCAATGAGCGATCCCGTTTTATATTGATGAGTGCCATCTCTAAATGAAAGTTGCATCCCTGTAAGAGAAATATCTTTCACTTCATAGACGCGTTTTGAGGACGCACTATCCCTAAACATTAAAAGTCCAAAAGGAAATCTAGGAAAAACTCTTTTTTCTAGTTCCTGAAAGTCGGTTTTAATTAAACTTAAGTGCCTTTCCAATTTTTTCTCCTAGTAAGCTTTACTACACTTAGGTTAAGATAAGTTGGCAATATATATAAGAAGGAAAAAAATGAGTAACGAATGGGAAATTGACAATCTTCCGAATCGCCTAACGATGTTTAGAGTGGTTTTAATCCCGATAATTATTTTTTCTCTTTTTGCCGTAAATCAAAAATACCCATGGGCAGTTGAGCACATTAATTTACTCAACTATCTTGCCGCTTGGACATTTGTCATGGCCTCAATTACTGATTTTCTCGATGGTTTTATTGCGAGGAAAAAAAATATCGTCACAGTTTTTGGTTCTTTCTTAGATCCCATTGCCGATAAATTTTTAGTCATTAGCGCACTCATTATGCTTCAAGCAATGGATAGAGTGAATGTTTTAGTTGTTCTCATTTTAGTTTTAAGAGAAATGTACATAACGGCTTTGAGACTTCTTGCCATGGAAAAAGGGATCAGTGTTCCAGTTGGAGCTTTGGGAAAATGGAAAACGGCAACCCAGATGGTGGGCATTCCTCTATTAATGGCCGATGATGTTCCCTTCGGAATCAATATGCCCGTGCTCGGTACGATTGCCATTTACTTGGCGTCGCTTTTTTCACTTTATTCCGCCATCGAATACTCCATAGGATTATTGAAAAAAATTCAAAAACTAAGAAAAGAAAAAAAAGCTACGAAAGCTAAATTGCAAAGCAAGGAATAAAAAGTGAATCAACTTTTAAAAGGTAAAACAATCCTCGTCACCGTCAGTGGACCAGATGGACCGGGAATTACTGCGAGACTGATGAAAATTATCAGTCTCTACGAAGTCGATATTCTCGACATGGGTCAGGCAGTGACGCACGGACTTTTATCGTTAAGTTTCGTTATAGAATTTAAGGGTCTAGATAATAACTCAAACGGAAATGTCTTAAAAGATTTGCTCTTTGATGCCAATCTCATGGGACTTTCATTAAGTTACAAAGTTGTAGAAAATCAAGTGAACACACTAGAAATGGAAAGTGATAAATTTATCGTCACCTGTGTTTCACCACAAAAAGTCACGGCGAGTTTTATTGCTGATCTCGCGCAAATATTGGCAACCTATAAAATCAACATTGAGCGCATTGATAAAGTGTCACCTAAAGAATTTTCATCAATGGAAATTTCAACATCGATCCCAAAAGCTCTCGATACTAAAAGTTTAAAATCAGAACTGATGAAAGCGTCTACTAAACATAAAATTGACGTGGCTTTTTTAAAAGATAATGTCTTTAGAAGAAATAAGCGCATGATCGTCTTTGATATGGACTCTACTCTCATTCAAGCTGAAGTTATTGATGAATTAGCTGAACTTTGTGGTGTAGGAACTGAAGTGAAGGCCATAACCCATAGAGCAATGAATGGTGAAATTGATTTTGATGAGTCTTTAAAACTGAGAGTTTCTAAACTTAAAGGTCTTGAAGTCAGTCGCATGCAAAATGTTCTTGAAAATCTTCCCCTCACTCAAGGCGTAGAGGAATTTATTTCAACCACAAAACTTTTAGGTTATAAAGTCGCCCTTATCTCTGGGGGATTTACATTTTTTGCCGATGCCTTAAAAAAGAAATTGGGTCTTGATTATTCTTTTGCCAATGAATTAGAAATTAAAGATGGCAAGCTCACCGGTAATGTCGTTGGCACCATTGTAAACGCCAACCAAAAAGCCATTTTAGTAAAACTCATTTCTCAACAAGAAAATATCTCACTCGAGCAAGTCGTGGCCATCGGTGATGGGGCCAATGATCTTCCGATGCTCGCTGCGGCCGGGCTTGGAATTGCTTTTCACGCTAAAGATGTCGTGAGAAAAGAGGCCCAACAACATTTAAGCCACGGGCCCATGACATCAATATTATATTTCCTGGGAATTCCTGGGCCAAACGGACTATAGAGAATACGATGAGACAACTATGTTAAGAGAACTGCTCCAAAGTAAAATTCATAAAGCGACCGTCACAGAAGCTGATCTTTCTTATATCGGAAGCATTACCATTGATCAGGATCTCCTTGATCGCATTGATTTATGGGCCGGACAAAAAGTGACAGTGGTGAGTAACACCAGCGGAAATCGCCTTGAAACGTATGTGATTTCTGGGCCTCGAAATTCAGGAATGATTTGTATCAATGGGGCGGCTGCTCACTTAATTAAAAAAGGTGAAGAAGTCATTATCTTTAGTTATGTGTTCAGTGACAGGGCCCTCACACCCAAGTGCATATTGGTTGATTCTCATAATAAATATATCCAGGATCTCTAGACCATGTTTGAGCAGCGCTATGAAAAGAAAGTAAGTCTAAGATGTGAATTAAATGCCACTGCATTTCCCATAGAAATTCTCAATCAATGGGACCTAACCGAATTAGAAATCATTGGCGGAAGTTTCACTTATTTTCCAGAAGATATTTCAATATTAAAAAATTTAAAAAAATTAAGTATCGTTTCAACCAAAATTGACCGATTACCATCTGAAATATTTTTATTACCAAACTTAACTTATCTAAGTTTAAAAAATAATCGACTTGATTCTCTGCCTGCATTAAGTGGAACTTCTTCATTGCAAACCTTGATCATTGGAAGAAATTTTCTAACCACAAAAAATACGAATTATTTTTTTTCAGATTTTCCAAAACTCTCTATTCTTGATCTTGGACATAATTTTTTGAATTCAGTACCAGAAAGTCTCTTTGACTTAAAAAACTTAAAACGCCTTAATTTAGAGGGAAATAAATTAAAAGGTGACTCTCATATGAAACTTAAAAATCTTAGTCAACTTGACCATCTGTCACTCTTTTAGTTTTAACAGATCATCACAAGTCACTACTTTGAGATTTAAATCTCGAGTGATTCCATAAAATTGAAGAAGTTTTTGAGGGACACTTTTTTCAGTACATGTGTCTATTTCCCAATTCTTAAAAGAATTCAAAATATTCACTCCTTTTAGATTTCCTTTTTGTGTCTTTTGATAGGCTTCCTCAAGCTTATTCATACTGTTTTTCATTGAGTCTCTATAAATCACTAAATGCTCTTTAACACTGGCGGGCAACAGAGTAGGTATTATTACATTTTTCACCTCCTTACTTGCCTTCTGGCAAACTGCCACAATATAGTCTGGTGTATCTTGTTGAGTAGAAAGTGAACAGGGTGAAGTCGTAACACAGATAGATTTATAGAAAACTAGTATCGCTTTTTTTTGATCTTCAAAAGTCATCGCTTTGAAATTGTGAACTTCTTTAGCATTTAATTTTGAGAGAGATAAAATTTTTAATTCAGATTTAACTTTTCCACCCAAATAAAAAATCAAAAAAAAAGCAGAGATAAAAATAAAAGAATAGAGCTGAATTCCTTGTTTACCCATTTAAATTTTTAACCGGGCATTTGTTCGTCTCATTCGATCGAGCAAGGTATTTATTAAAGTTTTCATCCATATAGGAAGATTTTCAATTGTCACTTCAAAATTATCAAGAGGAATTACTATTAGGGTGCACTCACTCAGTGCCTGAACCGTTGCCGAACGAGGAGCTCTATCTAAAAAAGACATCTCTCCTACAAGTTCACCTGCTATAATGGATCCAATAGTCATTGTTTTATCACCTTTTCTCTTAATGACATTTAAAGTTCCTGAAACTAAGTAATACATGTGTGAACTTTCTTCCCCCTCATGTAAGAGAAAATCACCTGATGATAATTTTAGCATTTCTTGATTCATTAGGCTCCCTTAGGAGTCGCAAGTATCTTTAAAACTTTTTCTTGAAATTGAGTTTCATCAAAAGGCTTTACAAGAAAACTATTAACTTTACTTTGAATAATTCTAGCAATTAAATCCTTATCAAGAGTTCCTGAAACGATAAGAATACTTTCTTTGACATTTAATGCCCCAGGAACAAACTCTCCAATTAAATCAATTCCAGTTTTTTTCGGCATATTAATATCAAGCAAAATCAAAGCAAATTTTTGGTTACGAAGCTTTTGTGTGGCCATAATTCCATCGTTGGCAATGATAATATTTTTAAAACACCCCATATTTGTGCAATATTCTTTTAAAATTTCACAAATATCCTTATCATCATCACAAATAAGAACATCTCGCTGCATTCTTCTATCTAAACTCATAGTGCCCTCACCATTAGAGATTTTCTTTTATTTTTGTCACAAGTGCCAAGTAGTCATTATTTCTTTTATCTTTTTTATAGATACTATTTAAAACTGTCGCTAGTCTCAAGCCTGCTTGTTTTAGTCTCAACTCCATTGTTGGCTTAATCTTGTGATGGTACTCATAACTGACATTTTCAGCATTACCTACATCGTATACAAGCGGACGAAGTCCTATGGACTCTTGACCCCATTCTAGAAAATTTCCTTTTTCCCAACTCGTTTTTTCATCTTTTGTGAAGTGATTTAACTGAGTACTGTACTCGGAGTATGAGAGTTGCTCAAAATCAACAATACTTTCATCCCACAGAGCATGAAGATTCGTTTCTGTTTTAAACCAGCGAAGTTTTACACTATTTCACCGCGGTCTTCAGCAATCCCCACATGAAGAGGCTGATGTAAATCACCCATCATATGAACCATAAACTTTAACGCTTCACTTTTTTCGTCTTTTGATTTTTTAGGGTCTCTTAAAATTTCTTCAAATCGAAAAAGAGCTTCAATAACATCACCATCCTTCGCTCTTTTTTGATCAAAATAGTTTTTCCCCGTCGGAATGCTGGCATAGTGCCAAGGCCCTGCGTAGTCGTATTTACGATTAGAACGAATTTCATCGGCCCACGTTGAAACTCTTGCCAGGTCTTCAGTTCCTAAATTTCGGTAATTCCTTTTTTAGCCTCTTTGCTTAAATTGCGTTCAGCGATTTCACCCACTATTCTGTGACCTGTTTTTCCCCATGAATAAACTTGAGCTGAGTAGAAAAGCACTAAAGAAAAAATAAGTAATTTTTTAGACATCACATTTTGCTCCAAATAAACATTTTGTTTTCACTGTTTTTGCGACAGAGGGAGGGACAAAATTTTCCCAGCCTGAAGCTCCGTCTTGAATCATTTTTAGAACTCTTCTCGACCAAATAGAAATAACATTGGGATCATAATCAGTTATATCTTCGATAAATTTGTTTTCTTTTAAGTATGAAAGTAATGAACTCAATTCTTCATCTACATTGATAGAATCAATTGTTTTAATTTCACTAACTTCATCTTCTCTCGCCGGATAAACAAATAACCTCGTATCCGGTTCAAGCAGTTTCCCCATGGATCCTAATAAACCTAAGCCACATCGACTATTTTCATAACGAGTTTTATTCAAGATTTCTTCAAGGTTGTATGAAGCAAGAACAAAGGCGATTTTTTTCTTCGATGATTTTGTAAAATAATAATTTAAGTCACTATAGGATTCAGAATTAGAAATAAGAACTTTTTGACCTAAAGCTGCCAAGAGGTCAACTCTCGCTAAAAAATCTTCATTATCAACGACTCCTCGATCAAGAAGCTGTGACATACTAATTTCTGGAATCACAATAATATTTTCTTTTTCACTTTGTTCAAGATTAGACTTAAACTTTTTTAAGCCACACTCAAGCATATTAAGACTTAAATTTGTTGGAGGTCTATATCCACCTCGAAGGACAAGAATATTTTTTTTGTATAATACTTCAGAAGCTTGAAGAGCCTTTCCATCAACATCAAAAATGACTGCTTCACAAAGTTTCATTTTTACTAGTTCTAAACACAGAAGTCTTCCATCTATGCCTTTAAAAGCCTCTCCCCTAACACTGATCATATCGATTTTAATTCTCGCCGTCGTCAGTCCATCCATCAGGCTTGCTATAAATTTTTCCCTGTCTTTTGATAAAAAATAGGCTGCATAAACCAGATTGACTCCGATATAACCCAAAGCCTCTTGCTGTTGAATATTTTCTGCATCAAGCATACTCACATGCATGATAACTTGTGAGGGAGTGGCCCCAGGGGCATGTTGAAATTTAATTCCTAGCCAGCCATGATTATCCCCTGTGCCTTTAAAAGACTTTGCAGAAACCGTGTTGGCAAAGGCAAAAAAGCAAGTCTCTGAAGGACGAATTTCATGTAGTCTTGTGACTAAAATTTCATACTCAGTATCGAGCATTTTTTGCAAACGTTCTTCACACACGTAGCGACCTGAACTTTCTTTGCCATAAATGGCATCACTCATGGTCATATCATAAGCCGAGATACTCTTCGCGATCGTCCCTGCTGCTCCTCCAGCCCGAAAAAAATGACGCGCAACTTCCTGTCCGGCACCAATTTCTGCGAAAGTTCCATAGATTAATGAATTGAGATTGATCTCTAGCGCTTTTTGTCTTTGGCCGAGTCCCATAAAAACCCCTTCGCATTTGAATAAAAAAATGTCTCAAATATGTTAAGGATATTATACTAATGAAGAAAATACTTTAAAAGCGAATAAAGAAAATATCTTAAACATTTGGTCAATATTTATGAAACAAGTCAAACAACACCTTTTTATCTGCACGAATTGTACTTACAAAATGCCTAATGGTGATGAATCTTCAAATGAAGAGGCCATTACTTTAAGGCGAAATTTAAAAAACAAAATGCGCGAAAGTGAGTTTAAAGAAGTTGTCAAAGTCTCGGCAGTTTCCTGTTTAGGTGAATGTGAAAAAGGAATAGCCGCTGTCTTTTATCCAGAGGGTGAATGGGTTTTAGAGTGCCGTGGGAGTTACGAAAAACAGCTTGAAGAAAAATTGCTGCACAAATTAAAAATGAATTAGTGCTTAACATACTTAATCCATCAACCAATTACATTCTAAATCTATCAAATAACTGTGCGCTAGAGTCTATTAAGGCTTTTGTAAATAAAGCCGATGAGAACTAAAATGCACTTCTATCAAAGAAAGTGCCAAGAGGGTTAAGTATTATGAATATTTTAGATTTAGTGACCATTGCCGTTGGAACGAGTTTAGTGATGATGATTTTCGTAGCTAAATCCAATATGGAAAAAACCAAAGTACGAGTCAAAGCAAAAAGAAAATCAAACTAAGATTTTTGCATCTTTTCTAAGGCCATTTGTTTAAGTTTTTTACGATCTACTTTTCCATTCGGAAGAAGTGGAAAATCTTTTAAGGCCATCAAATAGTGTGGATGTTTATACCTTGAAAGAAGCGGGTTTAAAAACTCTCTAAGATTATCGACTAGAAAATCCTCTCTATTCGTTTTTAAAAAGGCAAAGCCCACCTCTCCCCACTTTTCACTGGGAACTGACACCACAACAGCTTCACTAATATCAGCATGACTTGTAATTTGTTTTTCGACTTCACCAGGATAAACATTTTCTCCACCGGAAATATACATATCTTTAATTCTTCCGACCACAAAGAAAAAACCATCTTCATCAAAACGAACTAAATCTCCTGTATGAAAATATCCAGCTTTAAACGTTTCCCTAAAGGCTTCTCCGTTTTTATAGTAACCAGCGCAGACGTGAGGTCCACTTATTAAAAGCTCTCCTGGTTCATTCACACTCGAAGCATTACCAGCTTTATTAACAACTCGAACTTTAGAATGTGGCATTGGCTTTCCAATAGATCCGGCTTTAGAAATGGCATCCTTACCGTCGAGTAAAAAACAATTAGGTCCAACTTCAGTAAGACCAAAGCCTTGCTTAAACATTAAATTCTTTTTTTGATACTCCTCTATCATTGGAATTGAGCAAGCAGCACCACCAGAAATAAAAAAGCGCAGAGAAGAAAAATCACATGTTTTAAAGCGCTCTTTTTCAAGTAGCATTTGAAACATCGTCGGAACACCAAAATAGACCG
>Ga0213919_1000310_pt1 | contig 22633 bp, 29 predicted proteins | sample McNCre317MG_FD_161056 | JGI IMG/M metagenome (GOLD analysis project Ga0213919, IMG submission 161056) | Freshwater microbial communities from McNutts Creek, Athens, Georgia, United States - 3-17 MG | ecosystem: Environmental > Aquatic > Freshwater > Creek | place: USA: Georgia | collected... | reverse complement strand
AGAGCTCGAGCAACAGGCCGAGGAAATGGCGCAGGCGAACGGCTACGAGCGCGGCGAAACCATGCACCAGGTCATCATGCGCGAGTGGACGAAGCCGGTGAAGCTTGGTCCGGCGAGCGTGTTTGAGCTGGCGCAATCATGACTGAGCGCCGCCTGTTCGTGCTCGCGCACCCGGAAGCCCGGCGTCGCGCCATGTCGGCGGTGGCCGATGCGACGGAAGGTTGGCGCGTCGTCATCGAGCCGCAGAAGCGCAGCTTGGACCAGAACGCGAAATTCCACGCACTGTGCAGCGACATCGCCAGCAGTGGCGCCGAGTGGGCAGGAAAGCCGCGCACCGCCGCGCAGTGGAAGGTGCTGCTGGTGAGCGGGCACGCCTACGCGACGAAAGAGGGCGCAGAGATGGTGCCTGGGCTCGAAGGCGAGTTCGTGAACATCCGCGAATCAACCGCAGCGATGTGCAAGCGGCGCGGGTCGAGCCTGATCGAGTACACGCTAGCGTTTTGCGCTGAGAGAGGTGTCGAAACGCAGCAGGAGGTCGAGGCGTGAGCCTGCATGCCGCAGCAGCCTCGTGCGGGCAGAAGATGGAGGGCGTCCGATGACGCCTGAGCCGATACAGCGCGTCACGCTGCCCTGGCCGCCGCGGGCGCTGCACCCGAATGCACGCGTGCACTGGGCGCCGCTGTCTCGCACCAAGGGCGCCTATCGCTTCGCCTGCGCGACGCTGGCAGTGCAGGCCGGCATCAGGTTGCCGCCAGATGCGCGTCCGCTGGTGGCGATCACGTTCTATCCACCTGACCGGAGGCGAAGGGATGCGGACGGCATGCTGAGCGCGATCAAGAGCGGACTGGACGGACTGGCCGACACGATGGGCTGCGATGACAGCCGTTGGCGACTGCAATTGGCGGTGTCCGAGGAAATCGGCGGCATGGTGAAGGTGGAAATCCATGCATAGCCCGAACAAGCGGCCGATGACGAGGGCCGAGCGCGCGCATGTCGAGCGGGTCAAGGCCGCAGGTTGCGTGTGCTGCGATGCGCAGGGCATCACCGAGGCGCACGAGATCGAACAGGGCTCATGGTTCACGGCGGTTAGCCTGTGCCCTGACTGCCACAGGGGGCCGAATGGCCTGCACGGCACTAAAACCTACATGCGCGTGCGCAAGCTGACCGAGCTGGCGATGCTGAACGAAACACTCAGGAGACTGTCCTGCATGAGCCAGGATGGGAGATCGCTTCTATGAGCGCTCGCCTAGACATGGTTAAGCAACTGGCGCCGCCGGCCCCGCCCTGTTTCGCGTCGCGCATGGAATGGATCGAGTACCTGACATCGAGTGCAGCAGCTCAGTCTGAGCGCGGACAGCCCATGCCGCTGATCTTCGAGGCGGGGAAGCCGGTAAGATTCAATTACGCCTTCGACTACTGCACCGATTGCAGTTTCAGCGCATCATCCATTGCGGCGCTGCAGGCGCAGGGTAAGTGCAAGCCTTCGCACCTGTTGAGTTTGGCCGACTTGTGCAGCATCGCAGCGTCGGAGCTGGACGCGCCGCTGCCAGCGCAGGACAATCCTGCTACGGTTACGACTATCGTCCGCAGGATCGTGAGCGCATCCGAGTGCTCGCCGCCGGAGAATGTCGGGCCTAGGTCGGTGTGGGATTTGGCGAGGAAAGGGAATGAATCTTGAGCAAGCGAAGCAAGCGCCAGTCATTCTCCGCCAGGCAGAAGGCATGGCGCAAGCGCATCAGCCCGGTTGTCGTCGCCGGCATACCGACATGGCTGGCGAAGGCCATTGCCGCTAGGGCATCACACCTAGCGCCGTAGCAACTTCCTCTGTCAGCCACGGCGCCAGCATCCCTGCAGGCGCACCCAGCAGGATCAGCGACAGGCACAGCAGGCCGGATGCCGACAGGGGCATGGCGCGATCGCCGGCAAGGTACTGCCGCAGCGTGCGCTCTTTGACGCCCGCCAGCTCGGCGGCGCGGGCCTGCGTGATGCCTGCCCGCTCGATCAGATCGCGCAACTGTTCAGGGGTCATGCGCAGTTGCGCAGACCCCGGCTTGCGGCCGGGGTGATTGGACATGTCAGTCAGTCGGCGGCGAACAGATGGTCGATGTCTTCGGCCTGCTCGCGCTTGCCGTTGATGGCGGGATGCACGAGCCATGCGCCATCGTCGTCGTGGAGGACCACATCGGCCTGCAGCCCGTCCGCATGCCGCTGCGCCGCATGGATCGCCTCGTCGCAAACGTCGCAGCCCTGTAGGCCAGCGCAAATCTCATTGCCATCGGTCGTTTCGATCGTTGCCATTTCAATCTCCCCCGAGACCAATCAGCCGAGTCGCTCCAGCTCTGCCCAGTCGTCCTCGGTCAGATCGGTTACTACCGATCCATCGACCAGGCGAACGATGCGACGGTCGCTGTAACCGCCCTGCGCGCCGCATCCGCTCTGATCGTCCATGAGGTCTTTCCATGCGGCCTGCAGATAGGAGCGCACAGGACCTTGGCCGCGCACGTCGCCGAGCGTCGAGTAGCGAGTCTTCATCTTCAATCTCCCGCCCACTGCCTGGGGCCGAGGACCGCAGCGATCTTGCTGCGATGACTGTAGTATAGGTTCATTGCGCCTAATGTCAAGCATTCGTGCTTGCCTTGTTTGGTGGCCTTGCGCCCATTCGTTGACTTCCACGTTTTCCCCCTGACGATTACACCGCCAGCCGCTGGGGCTGGTGTCTCCTCATCTCCCGCAAGGGAGTTCGCCCGCGGCCCTCACCAGCCGCGGGCTATTTGCAGGGCGTGGGAATCGTGGTCAAGGGCGCAGGACGTGCCGCACCGAAGGTGGCGGCCAAGCAATCACCGAAGCGTGGCGGCAAGCCGGTTGCGCCGCGTGCTGCCGCCAACAAAACGCCCAGGCAGAAGCTCGACGCCATCGGCATCGACGCCATCTGCACGTTCATTGAGGACGGGCTGTCGCTGCGCGCCATCGCGGAAACCCTGGAACTGGCCGATGAAAGCTCTGTTCGGCAGTGGCTTGCCGCCGACGTTACGCGTTCCGCGCGCGCGCGCGCTTCTAGATCGGCCGCCGCTGCTGCGTATGACGATCAGGCCCTGGACGGCATTCAGCGCGCCGATGACCCGTTCTCTTTAGCCAAGGCCAAGGAAGCGGCGCATCACCTGCGCTGGCGGGCGAGCAAGGTCAACCCGCGCGAGTACGGCGACAAGCTGGATGTGACGCAGACGACGACGCTGCGCGAGGTCAGCGACTCCGATCTGGTCAGCAAGCTGGCGAAGCTGGGCGTGACGATCAGCGCCCTGGACACTACAGGTAGTGTGCCGGTGCCAGACAAGCCACAGGGTTCTGACGACCTATGACACTACAGGTAGTGTCTGCGCCGCAGGATGTGGCTGCCCTGACGGCGGCCGAGCGCGCTGAATTGGCGGCGCTGCTGGATGAGATCAACCGTCGATCCAGGACGCGCCTGCTGTCCACGATGTTCCCCGACGCCGGGCCGCTGCGCCGGGAGCTGTACCCGAAACACTTGGCGTTTTTCGAGGCCGGCGCGACGCACGACGAGCGCGTCTTCATGGCCGGCAACCGCGTCGGCAAGACGGTCGGCGCCGGCACGGAGCATACCTACCACCTGACCGGAAGATACCCGGCCTGGTGGGTGGGCAAGCGCTTCGACCTACCGGTGCGGATGCTGGTCAGCGGAGACACGCACGAAACGACCCGCGACATCCTGCAACTCAAGATGCTCGGCGGCACGACGGACAAGCCCGACAACATCGGCACCGGCCTAATTCCCGGCGACCTGATCGTCGGCATCGTGCCGCGCCCGCACGTCAAGGGAGCCATCGAGCGCGCCACGGTGCGCCACATCAGCGGCGGGGAGTCTGAAATCTGGCTGCGCAGCTACGAACAGGGGAGAGCCATCTTTCAGGGATTCGAGCTGGACATCTTTTGGCCCGACGAGGAATGCCCGGAAGAGGTCTACGAGGAAGGCATGGTCCGGCTGCTGACCGTGCGCGGCATCTCGACGCTGACATTCACCCCGCTGAAGGGATTGACGCGCCTGGTGCAGTCGATCCAGACGCGGGCGCACGTCGGCGGGGTCGGAGTTCCATCGATCACGCAATGCGGATGGGATGACGTGCCGCACTTGGATGAGTCGGCGAAGGCCACGCTGCTTTCCAAGCTCATGCCCTACCAGCGCGATGCGCGTACCCGCGGAGTCCCCGCGCTGGGTGCCGGTGCGATCTATCCGGTCCCAGAGTCGGACATCGTCGAGGACGATTTCCGCATCCCCGACCACTGGCCGCGCTGCTACGCGCTGGATGTCGGGTGGAACCGAACCGCCTGCATTTGGGGCGCGTGGGACCGCGAGAACGATGTCGTCCACCTCTACAGCGAGCACTACAGAGGGCAGGCCGAGCCGGCATTGCACGTCGAGGCCATACAGGCCCGCGGCAAGTGGATCATGGGCGTGATCGACCCCGCCAGTCGTGGCCGCAGTCAGGACGACGGCGAGCAACTGCTGCGCATCTACACCGAGCGTGGTCTTCGCCTGACGCCGGCAGACAACGCACGCGAGGCGGGCATCTACGAAGTGTGGCAGCGCATGTCTTCGGGCCGGCTCAAGGTCGCCAAGAGCCTGAGCAACTGGTTGTCAGAGTACCGCATCTATCGGCGCGACGAGAAGGGCGCGATCGTCAAGGAGCACGACCACCTGATGGACGCCACGCGCTATCTCGTGATGTCCGGCTTAGCGCTGGCGCGATGCGAGCCCGAGCGAGACAGGCCGCGCCGCGAACGCAACTGGAAAACCTCTTGACCCCATGAACCGACAAGCACTCATCATCGGCCCCACCGGTCGCAACCTTTTCCGCATGGGCGGCGACCTGGCCTGGCAGACGTTCCACTCCGGCGGCTACACCGTCAGCATCGAGTGGGATCAGGACGGACGCACCTGCGAGCCCATCATGCTCATCTGGTCGCAGCAGGGCGGGCGCGCGGCCGGCGCCTTCGGGATCTGCCTGTCGTCCATCGGCAAGTACGCCGAGGTCAACGGACGTCCGACGCGCGAAGCCGTGCTCGAAGTGCTGCGCGCGCTGCCGGTGCTGGGCCGGGCGAAGCTGGACGCCGAGGTGCATCAACTGCTGGACATCATCATCAGGCACACGCCTGACCTGATCCGCTGTCCGCCTGCGCCGCCGTCCGTGCGCCGTGCCGAGGTCGGCGAGCCATTGGTGGAGATGACCGCCAAGGACGCGAACGGCCGCGTCATCAACGAATCGGTGCTCTGAGATGGCCCGCAAACCCACGCGCAGCAGCCCTGATGAGGACGCAAAGAAGCGCTTCGCCCAGCGCAAGATGTGGTTCTCGATGGCGATGGCCCAGCACGAGGCCAACCGCTATCAGATGGCGCTGGATGAGGATTACTACGACTCGCTGCAGTGGACCGCCGAGGAAGCCGCGGCAGTGCGTCGCCGCGGCCAGAACCCCATCGTCTACAACGAGGTCAAGCCGACGATTGACTGGATGATCGGCACCGAGCGCCGCATGCGCCGGGATTTCAAGGTCCTGAACCGCAACAACGGCGACGAGGCGGCAGCAGCGGATGCCGGGATCAAGACGGACTTGCTGAAGTACCTGAGCGACGTCAACCGCGAGCCGTTCGAACGCTCGCAGGCGGTGGACGACTGCTGGAAGGCCGGCATGGGCTGGATCGAGGTCGGCGTGCGCTCCGACCCCGAGGACGAGCCGATTTACACCATCGCCGAATCGTGGCGGAACATCGTCTATGACCCGCTGGCGACGCGGCAAGACCTGAGCGATGCGCGGTTCTTGTTCCGCTTCCGCGAGGTGGACCTTGACATCGCGCAGGCGTATTTCCCAGACAAGCAGTTGGAACTGGCCCGCGCGTCGAGCATGGACGACGGCACGATGTTTCAAAGCGGATGGCTGTCGGGTTGGCCCACGGACGGATTCATGGGCACGGCGGCAATGCCGGCGAAGTGGATGCATTACGACAGTAATGCATGGCTCCACAACCCACGCAAGCGCGTGCTGCTGATCGAGTGCTGGAACTACGAGCCGTTCACGGGCTCGACAAAGCAGGGCGCCGGTGTCCACGACCGCGCTAGGATGCGCATGCGCGTGTCGATCATGACCGAGCACGACACGCTGATCGAGGAATGGTCGCCCTACAAGCACAATCGATACCCGTTCGTGCCGCTGTGGGCATACCGGAGGAAGAAGGACCGCATGCCCTACGGGCCGGTGCGACCTGTGCGCGGCCCGCAGGACGACCTGAACAAGCGGTTCTCCAAGGCCAATTTCCTGCTGAACGTGAACCAGCTACGGCTGGAAACAGGTGCCATCGACGAAGAAGTGATGGACACCGAAGAAATCCGCGATGAGATGAACGACCCGAACGGGATCGTCAAGTTCGCCAACGGTGCGCTGTCCGGGAACAAGGTGCAGGTGCGGGAACATGGCGACATGGCCGCCGGTCACTTGGCCGTCGCCGATCGCAACATCGCAGCGATCAGATCGACGGGAGGCGTGAACGAGGAAAACCGCGGCCTGCAGTCGAATGCGACCAGCCGCGTGGCGATGGATGCCAAGGCCGACCGCGGCAGCGTGCAGACCGCAGAGTTGTTCGACAACCTGCTGTTCGCTCACCAGTTGGAAGGCGAGTTGAAGCTGTCGTTGATCGAGCAGTACTACACCGAGAAGAAGGTGTTTTCGGTCACGGGCGAGCGCTACAAGCTGGATTACAAGGTCATCAACGACATCGACCCGGCGACGGGCGCGAAGATCAACGACGTGACCGCGCACCAGGCGCAATTCGTCATCGGCGATGCGCCGTGGCGTCAGTCGATGGCTTCCGCGTCCTTCGACAGCGCGATGAACATGCTGGCGCAGCTCGCGCCGATGGCCCCGCAAGTGGTCACGTCGATCCTCGATCTGGTGTTCGAGTGGTCGGACATGCCGAACAAGCAGTCGATCCTGCAGCGCATCCGCCAGGCCACCGGCATGAGCGATCCCGATGCCGACTCGCCGCAGGACCGCGCCGCGCAGGCGCAGAAGGCGCAACTGGCCGAGCAGCAGATGCAATTGCAACTGCGCGAAACGCAGGCAGTCATCCGTGAGGCCGAGGCCAAGGGCGCCAAGGTCGAGGCCGAGGCGATGGCGAAGCGGCTGGAGACGCTCTACATGGCGGCGCAGGCGGCGCAGGTGCTGATGACGGCACCGGGAGCGGCGCCGGTGGCCGACGAACTGGCGAAGTCGGTCGGCTTCGAGGACCAGAACGGCGGCGCACCCCGAGTCATTGACGCGCCAGTGCCGCAGGTGCCGGCGCAAACACCGATGCCAGAACTGCAGCAGGCCGACGACGGCATGCAGGGCATAGAGACTCCGGCGCCAGACGGAGTGATCGAACAACCAACCGGAGAAGGTCAACCGTGAAATCGACAGGGATGAAATCGACAGGGATCAGCAAGCAAGAGGCAGAGTGGCGCGCGGAAAGCGACATGCGCGTGCTCGCCCAAGCCGAGGAAATCAAGAAGGACGCGAAGCGCCTGGCTGCAGCCAAGGCCTGCGCAACAGAGAAGCTGGCCGAGCTGAAGGCCGTTGCCGGCACAACCAAGGAAGCGTTAGCATGAACCCAGAAGACGACCTGACCCCCGACGAATTGGAAGCTCTTCAACTGTCGCGCGCCGCCAAGGATGTGCCGCCAGTCGAAGAAGATGAGGCGCCGAGCATCGAGGCGCTGCAGGCTGTGGTGGGCGAGGAAGCGCCGGCTGCTGATGATCTGCCCGCCGAAACTGCCGCAGCCGGAGCAGCCGAGGATGCTGCGCCGGCCGCGCCGGCTGACCCGTACCGCACGCTCACGAAAGAGGCTATCGCCGACCAGCGCGCCGCCCTGCGCGCCGAGAAGCAGAAGGCGTTCAGCGACTTCGATGAGGGCGTCATTGACCGCTCCGCCTATCTAGCCATCGAGAGCCGGGTGGATGACAGCCTCGAAGAGCTGACCGCGCAGCGCACGCTGCAGCAGGCGAACGAACAGACCCGCCTGGCAGCACAAGAGGCGAAGCTCGCCGCCATCGCGCAGGCCGCTAAGCAGGACGGCAGCATTGACTACAGCGATCCGGCGGCGGCCGATGAATTCAATGCGGCCCTGCAATTCGTGGCGTCGATCAAGGCCAACGCAGCGATGAACTTCGACAGGCTCGCCGACAAGGCCCATACGATGGTGCTGGCGCAGCGCGGCATCGTGGCGCCGAAACCGGCTGCTGTTGCTGCACCGGCAGTCGCGGCGCCCCCAGCGCCCAAAGTGCCGCGCCAAGTGCCGCCCACGCTGATGGGGCTTCCGCAGGCCGGAGCGCCGCCAGTCGGCGACGACCTGATGACGCAATTCTCGGCGCTGGACGACCCTGATGCGGCCGAGGCGATGCTGGAACGCATGCCGGCCGCCAGGCGCGACCAGTTGCGCCGTTCGACCATGCCGACGCACTGAGGGACCCGATGAAGCGCAGTGTCGTAATCGAGGTGCGGGCCGGAGACGGCCTGCAATTGCTGGCACCCAAGCTCGGGCAGGCCGACCAGCGCATCACGGTGACGCTCGAACGCAAGGCGGGGCACCGCGCCCGCCTGCGCATCACTGCCGACGAAGCAGTCATCATCCACCGAGGCGCGGCGCAACCCGTGGCTGGATGACGTTGACAAACCAAAAATCCCCCTGAATATGTGCGTGCGCCAGCAGTAGCTGGTGAAAGCAACCCCCTACAGCGCAGGAGTGCTGTGTGTCGCAACTGGAGATGACACATGGCTCGTACCACCATCCTACCTTCCGACGCTGGCGCGGTGAAGATTTGGGAAACCGAAGTCGCCACCGAAACGAACAAGCGGTCGAAGTACACCAAGATGACCGGCACCGAGAAGGACTCGATGCCGGTCGTTCGCAAGACCAGCCTCGAATCCGGGCCGGGCGACGAAGTCACGATGTACCTGATCGCCAAGCTCACCGGCAAGCCGCGTGAGGGCAGCGAGAAGATCGCCGGCTTCGAGGATCGGCTGAACCACTACACCGACAAGCTGCGCATCGACAAGCACCGCAAGGCCGTGAACTGCGGAGATGTCATGGACCAGAAGCGCGTCCCCTACGACATTGCCGAACAGGTCAAGATGCGTGTTGCCGACTACGCGGCCGACATGCACGATGAGCAGATCACGATGAACCTCGCCGGTTCGCGTGGTGTGGGCGATGAGTTCCATCTCTACCCGAGCGGGTACGCGGGATTCCCGAACGCACTGTTGGCGCCGGACACCGGGCACAGACAGGTCTATGACGGCAGCGTGGCCTACGGCTCGCTGGTGGCGGCAACGCACACGCTGAAGACGGCCGTGGTCGATTCGGCCATCCTCAAGGCCAAGAAGATGATCGGCAATGTCCGCGAGGGCAAGGCCGCACGCATGGAAATGTGCGCGGTGGAGGGCGGATCGCACTGGCTGTTTATGACCAGCGCCGAATCGATGTTCGACTTGCGCCGTGAAGTGGGCGAGGCCGGCTGGCTGACCGTCGAGAAGGCGCGTGCCGCCGCGGAGGGCAGCAAGTCGTTGATTTTCACCGGCGGCAAGGCGCTCTACAACGGCGCCCTGATCGACGAAGTCGAAACCCCGGTCAAGTTCAACGACGCCGGTGCGGGCACTGTGCTGGCGACGCGCTCGCTGCTGATTGGCGCCCACGCCTGTGCTGTGGCCTACGGCACCAAGGGCCAATCGCGCAAGACCCGTTACGAGCTGTCGGAGTCCGACCTTGACCACGGCGAGGAAGAAGTCGTGGTGATGCGCGTCATCGCCGGCTACAAAAAGTGCCGCTACAACGGCATGGACATGGGCGTGATCTCCGTTGACCACACCTACACGCTGGCCCCCGGCGCCTCGATCTGACCTGACCGCGCAATCCACAAGGAGCATCGCAAATGGCACTGCACAAATCTACCCAGGTCACGGCTCGGGTGCCGATCCCGAGCGCCGATGGCGCGACCGGGCTCATCTTCAGCGTGGCCGACTTCGTCGTGCCGGCCTCGGGCTTCGCTTCGGCCGACGTGTGCGAGATGGGCGCCATCCCCGCGGGCTATGTGCCCGTGGACCTGATTGTTGACAACGCCGACCTGGGTACCACGGTCACGGCCGATTGGGGCATCCTGTCCGGTTCCTACGGCGATCCGGCTACCCGCACCTGCGGCGCGGAGTTCATCGCGGCAAGCGCGCTCGGCACGGCCAGTGTGCTGCGCATGAGCGTGGTCGGCGGCGGGCGCGTCGCGCCGACCACGGGCGACCGCAGCTGGGGTTTCGTGGCCTCGACCGTGTCCGCCGCGACATCCGGCGCGGTGATGCGTGCCACGCTCGTCCTGCGCCCGCAGTCCGAGGGCGTCTGATGCGGCGCGGCCAGCGCGGAGCGGTGCAAGCTGCGTCCGCGCAGCCGCCCGATGTTGACATCGACACCGGCCCCGTCCGGTTCGATGCCAACGTGGACCTGATGAGCGGCGATGCGCTGCGGCGACATGCCCAGCGCATCGGCGTGTTCCCCCGCGACGTGGATGGATTGAGCGAGGACCGCTTGCGGCAGAACTGCAAGGCCTTCGTCTCGCACTACTTCGAACTGCTGCACGAGGACTGAAATGGCCGGCACGATTCTCGTTCGCGAGGCCCTGCGGCGAGCATCCAAGCTGCTCGGCGACATCACCCCGCAGTTTCAGCGCCACCCCGAGCAGGAGTGCGTCGATTTCCTGAACGACGCCGCCATGGCTGTCGTCAAATTCCTTCCGGCCGCCGGGTCGCGGCTGGATGCCGTGCGGCTGCTTCCGGGCACACGCCAAAGCATCGAGTCAATCGCTGCGTCTTACTGCAAGCCTGGTGACGGCAGCACGCCGACGGCGCCCATCCTCGGCATCAATCTGCTCGGTGTCGTGCGCAACATGGGGGCCGATGGGCTGACGCCTGGCCGCACGGTGCGCGTGGTCGATCGCAAGATGCTGGACGCGCAAGACCCGGATTGGCACTTGTCCACACGGGCGTCCACAGCGATCAAGTCATTTGCCTTCGACCCGCAAATGCCGCGCTACTTCTACACCACGCCACCGGTGCATGCGAGCACGCAAGTGTGGGTAGAACTGGCCTACAACGCGCAGCCGCAGAAGGTGCCCAACACCGGAACTCCGGGAGCCGAGCTGTACCTGTCGGACGGCGCCAGTACGGCGACGATTCCGCTGCCCGACGAGTTCATCGACGACATCGTGAACTACATCGTTGCGCGCTGCAACATGAAGGATCAGGAGTGGGCCGACGCGAACAAGGCGGCCTACTTCGCCAATCAGTTCCTCAGTTCGCTGAATGGGAAGGTCATGGCCCTGACAGGGGCCAATCCGAACCTGAAGCTGCTGCCATTCGCGCCTGAACCCATCGGGGCGGCGGCGTGACGTGGGATGACATGCTGCCGCATGTCCTGCCGTCCGTGCATGGCTGCCCGGATGCGCTGGCGATCGATCATCTGGTGAAGGCTGCGCGCGTCTTCTGCGCGCGGACATTGGTTTGGAACTACTCGTGCCGGCCGATTCTGAGCGCTCAGGATGTAGCCGATTACACGCTGCAGATTGCCGACGATGAGGAAGTGGTGCGCGTGCTGCTGTGCACCGTCGATGGCCGCGAGTACGCCATCCCTACCGGCGTGCGCGGCCGTCAAGACTCCCGCCTGGGCAACATGGCAATCAACGGCGAACAGTGCGTGCTGCGCGGAACGCAGGACTTCACTTTGATCCCGACGCCGACCACGGACGACCTGCCGATCGTGCTCGACGTGGCCGTCAAGCCGAAGCTGACAAGCACGCGCTGGCCCGAGGACATGGACGATCACGTCAGCGACATCGTGCACGGCGCGCTGTGGACGTTGTGCTCGCTGCCGAATGCGACATGGGCCAATCAGCCCTACGCCACGGCGCAGCGCGAGCAGTTCGAGCGCCGCGTCGCAGTGGTGGCCGCCAAGGTGCAGCGCGGATTCGGCCGCTCGTCGCAGCCGTCGCGCGTCACCTTCTTCTGACCATGTACGCCACCAACTACATCAAGCGTCCAAGCGACGTGATCGATGCGCAATTCGACTTGCGCGATTTCGTGGCGGCCGTGGGCCTGCAGGGCGTGGCGCCCGAGGACATCACGTTCACCGTGCGCAACGAAACCGGCATCACGGTCACGTCGAACATGACGACGATAGGCCTGCTGGACCTACGCGTATCCGGCGGCACCATAGGCCGGGTCTACGTCATCGGGGTCGAGGCAACCACGGTAGACGGCGATTCGCGCGTCGAAGTGTCGCGCGTGCGCGTGCGCGACCCGTCGCTGTTCTATCTGCTGCCCGACACATCCGTTGTTGACGACGGGTCCACATACGTGCTTGACACCTATGTCGATGCCGATTATTTCGAGGCCACGCCATGACCATTACCAAGCGACTCGTCAAGGGGTCCGCGCTGACCCATGCCGAGCTGGACGGAAACTTCACCGACTTGGAGGGGCAGGTAGCGGCCAAGGCCAACACCTCCCATAGCCACACGGCCAGCAACGTCACGGACTTCAACTCGGCAGTGGATGCGCGCACCACCGGCAAGTCGGATGTCGGGCATACGCACGTATCAACCGCCATCAGCGACTCCACCGCTGCCGGCCGCGCACTACTGACCGGAGCCAACGCGGCGGCCCAGCGTTCGTCGCTGGCCGCAGCGTCTACGTCGCAGACAGGGCAGATCACCTTCTTCATCCTGAACGTGGCCGATGGCGATGTCGTCATTCTGCCGATGGAGGCGTATGGCGGCACCGTGACCAAGGTCACGACGGATTGCACCTCGGGAACCTGCACGCTGACCGGGAAGATCAACGCCACCGCATTCGGCGGCGCCGCCAACAGCGTGAGCACGACAAAAACATCGCAGACACATTCGAGCGCGAATGTGTGGGCCGCCGGAGACGATCTTGTGTTTACCGCATCAGCAAATTCGTCATGTCTTGGGCTTCGCGTGACCATCACATACACCCGCACGCTGGCCTGATCTATCTCAACCCACCAATGGAAGCCACCATGAAAAGCCTGAAGTTCCGCACCCTGTTCCTGTCCGCTGCTGTGACCTTGGCCGCATTTGTCGGCTTGCCCGCGCAGGCACAGGCCCTCAGCGACTACGCCGAAAACAAGCTCATCGACCTACTCGCCCGCGGCCAGGCATTCACCGCGCCGACCACGCACTACTACGCGCTGGCTACAGCCAGCGGCAGCGATTCGGCATGCGGCACCGAGGTTTCGGGCGGCAGCTACGCACGCGCGTCAATCACCGCATCGCTGACCAACTACGCCGGCACCCAGTCGGCGGGCAGCACGTCGGCTTCGAGTGGCACCGGCGGGCAGACCAGCAACAACATCGCCATCAATTTCGCCACGCCCAGCGCCGGCTGGGGAACCGTGGTCGAGTATTGCGTGTTCGACGCCAGCAGCGGCGGCAACCTGCTGTGGCGCGCTGCGCTGACCACGAACAAGGCCATCAACAGCGGCGACACGGTGAGCTTCGCCATCGCAGCCGCCACGTTGACGCTGCAGTGAGGCCGGACATGATGACCCGCCTGATTGCCCTGGCCGTCGTCACGCTGACCCTGGCCGCGTGTTCGACTCCGCAAGCGACTCCGCAACCGTTGGCCGGCAGCGCCGGCAGCGGATCTGTGTGGGTGGCGACGCTGTCCACCAACGCCTGTGAGGCCGCCATCGCCCCGCTGCAGACCCGTGCCATCGTCGGCACGCACCAGGCGCGGCGCCAACTGGCTGCGGGGCGCATCGACGCTGCGCAGGCACAGACTGTCGCCGATGCCGCGCGCGAGGCGCAAGCGGGCGCGCGCGCAGCGTGCCCGACCAAGGACAAGCCGGACCCGGAGCAACTTGCTCGCATCGAGTCGGCTGTGGCCCGCATGACTACCGTACTGGGAGACAAATGATGCAGATCGAACAAGCGCGCGTGCTGCGCGACGCACTCTCAGCAGCCATCACTGAGGCCGAGCAGTCTGGAGCCGCCGAGGTCAACGTGACCGGCGCGCTTGACGCCGAACTGACGACTGCCATCGGCGAGCTGCAGGCGGCCATCGACGCAGGTGGCGCGACGCACTCGGCAGCAGGGTGACACAGCTTCCGTGGCTACTCCAACACCAGATCAATACGTTGGCACTAGTGGCGTAACCATGTACGCCGGCCGCTGGTCCGGTGCGGCCGACCTCGCCGGCATGGCAAGCGGCGCAGGTACGGCCAGCGCCACACTGGCGGTACCGCAGAACGTGGCCTTGAGCGGCTCGGCTGCTGCTGCAAGCGCTGCGCAGGGCTCGCTGGCTGGGGATTTCACTTGGCTCATCGCCGACAACGACACCCTCAACACCGGCGCCAATACAACGACTCAGCTTGCCATTGGGGTGCCAGGCGGTGCAATTGCCTACGCCAGCCCTGACCTGATCCGCGGCCAGACCCTGCAGCTCAGCGGCAGCGCGCTTAATCTCGTCGGAAACGCGGATGTCCCAACGATAGACCACGACAGGTCTTCGCTTGCCATCGGCGAGCAATGGCGCATCGAGGTCATGGATAGCGACTACGCGGTGGCGCAGAACATGCGTACCGGGGTGATGTACGGACCTGGGTATAGCGTTAACTACTCCATTCAGGTCGCCGTCGATCAGATGCAGACCGGCGACACCGTCTGCATTTCTCCTGGATATGTCGCGCCAGACGGAGGCAACTGGACTGGCGCCGGTTTCTGGGGCGCGGACAACGCGCTGGTTTGTCTGCGGCCTGGGTCCATTGATGCGGTGGTCGGAGCGGACAACATAACGGTTAAAAATTTTCCGGGGCGGGGACGGTGGAAGCTGCGACGCCCGACAGACGCAAACAATAGACAGGTGAGCTATGCCAGCGGGCTGCTGATTGGGGCGCCCACTGAATTGGGTGGCCGGAAAACCATCACCGTCGAGGGGTTTGATTTCGATTGGTGGGGCGTTTCGGCTGACGCCTACGGGGTTCGGGTCAGGCAGTTCTATAACACTGACGGAAGCGACCCCTCGACGAGCTGGAACGACTATCACGCGTCGCTGTCTTTCCGCAATTTCAAAGTTGGCAAGACTGACATCAGAGCAGGTTCAGGCAGCGGTTTTTTGTGCGCTTCCGAGAATCTGCTTTTTGAAAACGGGCATGTCTTCGACTGCGGCGGCAGCACCGAGCACAATTTTTACTTGTCTGGTCGCTTTGTCACCATGCGGGGGGTAAGAACCACACGAAGCCGCAGGACGTGGATGGATGAGGACATGGCGTGGCATCCCGGCAGCAGCGGGACGGGCCATCTGGTAAAGACGAGATGTGCTGGGGGGTTGTTTGAGGGGTGCATTTTTGACACCTACGAAAACGCCCCGGTGTCTATGCTCGGGATGGTTGGCGCAGATGCCAACACCGGAAACACCACCACATCGCAGCACACGGCGCTGCTGCAGATTGCGAACGGAGGTGATTACACCGTACAAGGGTGCGCTTTCATCAACTCGAATAGCCCGCACTCGGCGCGTGGGCTTCTTCGCTATTCAGACGAGTCGATTCATTGGAACATCGCGCCGTTTGACTGGAATTCGCGCACGCACAGGCTGATTGTTCGGCGCAATGTGTTTATCAACCGCTACGTCGTGTACGACATTAACTGGCCTGGGTCAATGGTCAACATCTGGCAGGACTATAGGGGGTATTTGAACGATCCGGCCAATGGGGCTTTCTACACCGTGCCAGTAGAGCCGGAGCCCGATGTACAGATTTACGACAACATCGGTTCGCACCTGAACAACAATCCATCGGCGTGGATCATCCACCCGCCGCACGGCATTTATCCAGGAAGCCCATCTTGGAGCACAAATAACTCGTCAGTGACCTACACGCCGGGCGATGAGGCATGGATGATTCCCTATGCGCTGGACTACCGTTTGAAGGCCGGGGCGCCTGTAGCCACAGGCCCTGCCGTGAACACCTATAGCTTCGTGTTCCCGCATGGCGCCGTGCAGCGCAATAACAACCTGCGGGGGATTGGATGACGCATTGGACCCGTACCATCAACCGCATCCGTACTAACCAGTTGCCGGCGTGGGTGAACAACATACAGCAGGCGAACACGCTGTACTACGTGACATCGCACGCCTCGGTGGTGGACCTGCCACCAAAGTACGCGGGTATCTGGCCTGGTGGCTCCAAGCCCACGATGTTCGGTCAGGGCGACGAGGAATATCGCACCCATGCCATCTACAGCGGGGCGATCCATGTAGAGGACCAGAGCGGGGCATTTGGAACGCTGGTATATCCGGCAACGGGCGAGTTCACGTTTTCCAACAACATGAACTGCCTGAAGATTTCGCAGGACATCCCGACCTGGGACATCTGGTATCCGCCGACCTATGCGACGACACTGGCTGAGGCGCAGGCCAACAATGCCGACTACTACTACAACCCGGCAGAGGCCGCGCAGAGGCTGATTGACTACCCGCTGCAGACGACAAACGCAATTGCTGCTGGAACGTGGAACGGACAATTTCCGATTGTCTACAGTTGGCCCAATACTCCTCCGCAACCACAAACGACAGGCTGGATCATGTGGTGCAAGTCGCGGCAGTCGCTGTACCAGTGGGCCAGTTTCTCGATGCGCTATGACCACCCGGTATTCATCCCGAGCAGCATGACGGGGACGGGGAGCGGGGCCATTATCTGCGACCCTGACTCATTCGCTGGCCCCTACCAAGGCGGCGCTGGCAAGCCATCCGCATATGTGGGCCCTGGCAAAACCTATCCGGCCTCGATGTATGTCGATGAGGTGTGGCCCGATGGCGGGGACAAGCTCTACTTGCAGGCGCAGAGCACCAGCACGAAGCAGTGGCAGCGTCTTTTGAATGCTCCGAATCATGCATTCCTAGCCCCGGCGCCGAACGACTACGGGCCACATGTATTGGTAAACCGGAGTCAAAAGCGGACGTACAGTTTCAAGGACGAGTACTGGTGGTATCACGATTACACCAACGGGCTGGCTGGCGTCACGCGCAGCAACTACACAAAGCTGACCTACCCCAATGGGGGCGGGCCATTTGGGTACAACTACGACGCGGGGTGCTGCCCGCTTGAGGGGCATCCTCAAGGCCGGAATTTGATCTACATACTGCAGGCGCCAGGGACGCAACCGGACATTCCGTCGGCGTCAACTTTGCTCTTAGTGGACTTCGAGAACGGCACGATGTATTCGCTCCCGTTGGCGCCTAGGGGCTTGAGCATTCAGTATCGAAATCCTGTGCGGTTTGGCTACTCTCCCAACTTTGGCAGCTATGGGCGCGTGTTCATGGTATGGATTGAATACGGTGATGCCACCAACACCGTGAGATTCGCAAGGTTCGATGTCCCGGCCGATCCCACCAATCCAGCGAACTACACCGTCACTCAGGTAAATCTAGCACTCGCCCCTGGCGTGACGGTGGAGCCAAGTTTCAAGCCTGGCTTCAGCCGGCAGGGCAAATACTTCGACAACCTTGGAGTCATCATCTTCCAGCAGAACGCGCAGCCGCCGCTCGCGTTCAAGCCGGCGGCTTAAGGAACAGCAATGGCTATCTCCGTACTTGAGTTCACACCGGCATCAGGGGCGACTGCCTCGCTGGCGTTGACCGCGAAGACCTGCGCAGCCGGATCAACCATTGTGGTGTTCGCAGTCAACGTCACCCCGATATACGCACTGACCTGCGCCGACAATGTCAACGGCAGCTATGGCGCATCGATTCAATCGCCGCATATGTCGCCGGGCGGGTCCGAGCTTTTCTGCTGGGTGAAGGAAAACATCAGCGGAGGCTCGACCACCATCACGGTCAGCGAAGCATCGTCGAACAACACCGGCATGATGGTGTTCGCCTATGAAATAACCGGGGTTCCTACATCGTCAGTGGTGGGCGCTTCGGATTCAATATCAGAGACCAACGGGACAACAGCCTATGCGGCTGGCGCATCCGGGATCACCATCGAATCCGGGTCGGAGACTTTGGCGTTCCACGGCATTGACCGTGATCCTGGCTCCATCACGATGTCTGGATGGACGCCGAAAACGTCGCCAACACCAGGCCCCGTCTACGCCTACGTGCACCACAAGAATTCCGCGTCAGGTGGGAGTGGGGAGCGAGGCACGGCGACGGTGGGCGCGTCTTGGTCAGGCGGCATTTTGGTGGCCATCAAGTCGGCGGCTGTACCTAAGGACCTGGCCGGAGCGGCGGCAGCTACCTCGACCGCGACGGGTCCACTGAGCCACGGCGTACCACTGGCAGGCACCGCGACCGGCGCAGCGGCGGCGTCCGCCGCGTTGCCGGCCGTGCTGACCAGTTCGCCGCTGAAGAACAACACCGGCACGCTGCTGACCGCGGCGGGGTGTGAGTCGTTCGTCCACGATCCGAGCACGGGCGCGCTGGTAGTCAAGAAGACAGGGCTGACCACTCACGCCACGACCGCAGTAGTGTCGTTCGGCGATTCGGCGCTGGCCTCTGCCACGACCTACCGCGTGATCTGGCGCATGACCAGCGGCGGTGCCGAGGGCATGGAAACTCTCACCGCCACATGATGATGCCATGAGCTGCCGCGTTGGAACCGCCAGTCTGATCGCCGGCGCCTGCGTCGTCGGCAACCGTGGCCTGGGTGTACTCGGGTCGCAAGTGCCAAGCACGGGCGAAGGGGGTCGGCCTTCGTACCTGTACAACGATCTGAGCCTGCCCGCTGATGCCAACAAGGAAGTGCGCGGGTTCATCACTCGAGCCCCCGCCGCAGGAGTGTTTTTCGCCTACGAGGACGGGTCCTTTTCCTACCTTGGCCCCAGCACCGACTTCGACTACCAACTCTACGTTGATGGGGTCGCTGTCGGCGCGCCCGTTACCGTCACGATCAGTATGGGCGCCGGGACTGCTGGCGTGATCGTCGTTTTTATGACGTAGGGGCGTGACTCGTTGATTTTTGCGGTTCGTGGTGGACGATGGCGCCATGCCGTCGCCCATCACCCTGGCCGGGTTCAAAGGATCAAACCTAGAACTCGACGCCCACGCGTTGCCTGAATCGGTGGGCGTCAACGCCGTGGACATGGAGCCCGGCCGCGACCGCTTCGTGCCGCTGAAGGCGCGCGTCACGCGCACGACGGTATCGACCAGCCCGCAGCGGCTGTCGCTGCACCGCATGGGCCGCGACGTGGTTGACCCAGCCAACTACTGGCTGACGAATTCCAACGTCGTGACCTACGCGCGCACGTTCGGCACCGACACGACCGAGCGCACCCTCATCGCGGGCGACGGCGCGCCGAAGTGGACGAACAACGTCATCGGACTTGGGGGAGGCCCACCGTACCCGCAGGCCTTGCGCGAGCTGGCCGTGCCTGCCCCAACTTCGGTGCCGACCGCCACCGAAGTGACGCCTGGCACAGGCACGGCGGCGTACCGTTTTTATGTGCAGACCTTCGTCAACGACCTGGGATGGGAATCAGCGCCGAGCGGGCCCAGCGCCGGCATCTTGTGCATGCCTGGCGCTATCGTGGACCTGACGGCACTCGGCGCCCCGCCGGCCGGCAACTACGGCTTTGCGACGCGGCGCATCTACGTGACGCAGCCCGGCACCGGCAGCGACACGGATTTCTACTTCCTGCGCGAAGTCTCGGCGGCCACGACCACGACGCAGGACGATGCGCGCGAACGCGGCGCGCTGCTGGCGACCTACGACGGCACGGCGGGATCGTCCTGGCTGCCGCCGCCGGCCGCCGGCTTCGGTGTGCTGGCGCTGTGGAACGGCATGCACGCCATGCTGTCCAGCAACATGCTGCACCTGTGCGTGCCGAATGCGCCCTACGCCTGGCCGACCAAGCACGACAAGTCGCTGAAGTCGGCCGCGGTGGCGCTGGGCAAGTGGGGGCAAAACCTCGTGGTGCTGACCACGGCCGAGCCAGTGGTGTATCAGGGCCTCGATCCGCTGGGCATGGCGCCGCTGCCGCCGGGATTGAACCATCCTTGCCGCTCGGCGCGCAGCGTGGTGTCGTTCGCCGATGGCGTGGCCTGGGCCTCGAACGATGGATTGGCGTGGATCGGCGACGATGGCCAGCGCATCCTGACCGCGGGAGTGCTGACGCCGGAGCAATGGCGGGCACTGGTGCCGACGACGATGATCGCCGGGCGCTGGCGCGGGTTCTACGTGTGCGCCTACAACGACGGCAGCAGCAAGGGATTCATCTTCGACCCGAAGCGGCCGGGGTCGATCTTCTGGCTGTCGAACGGATTCGACGCCTGCCACTACGACGACATCAGCCAGGCGCTGTTTGTGCTGGAAGGCGGAAACGTGCGCGAGTTCGCCGCCGGCTCGAACCTGACGGCGACTTTCAACAGCAAGCGCTTCCTGCAAACCCAGCCCTCGAACTTCGGATTCGCCAAGGTCATCGCGGCGAGCTACCCGGTGGGGGTGCAGATCACGTCGCGCTGGAATGACCCGGACGATGGCGTGGCGCGTTCCGTGGTCGAAACCCGCAGCCTGACCGGCCCCGGCGCGTTCGCGCTCAAGAGCGGCTTCCTCGCCGAATCAGTGGAAATTCAGGTGTCGTCCGCCGTCGAAGTGACCTCGGTTCGACTGGCCGGGCACGCCGGGCACTTCAAGGCGCTGTAGTGGCAGCGCAAGACCTTCCCCAACTTCCGGCAGAGGCGCTCGACAAGCGCACCCGGCAGCCCTTCGAGCGCATCCAGCAGGAACTGCGCCGCTTCATGGGGTTCCTCGGAGACCCGCTGGACATGGCGGTAACGTACCGCTCGCTGGTGGATGCCGGGATGATCGACCTGTCGGCCATCCGCCGTCCGGGCAGCGGGGTTCCGCCCGGCCCCATCGTGCTGCCGCCCGCGGACCCAGGCACGGGGACTGCCTACGTGCCGGACCTCACGCCGCCTCCCAGCGTCACCGGACTGTCGGCCACGGCCGCCATCAGCCATGTCATCGTCGAATGGGACGTGGCGAGCTACTCTGTAGGCCACGGCCCAGCCACGACGCGCATCTACGCGGCGCAGCGCAACCCAGGGGATGCCGATCCGGTATTCGCCGATGCGGTGCTGGTCTATGAGGCGACGCACCCTCTGACCATCGCATCGATCCCGAGCGAGCCTAATATCCGCTGGCACATTTGGGCCAAGTTCGCAACCGTCGATGGCGTCGCGTCTTCGAGCCCGGCAGGCGGCACGAACGGCGTGCAGGCCCAAACCGGCCAGGACGTGCGCCACCTGCTCGACGTGCTCTCGCAGGCGGCCACGGACACGTCGCTGCCGTACAGCCGGGTGTCCTTCCGCGCCGACCAGTTCTACATCGCGGCGGATGCCGACTTCAGCCAAGAGGCCACGCCGACCGGCACGGCCGTGGGGCAACTGTGGTTCAAGCCGTCCACCGCTGTGACCAAGCGCTGGGATGGCGCCGCTTGGCAGCCGTTCAACGTGCCGCTGCCGTTCCTCGTGCAGACGGCGCCGACGACGATCAATGGCGTATCGATCCCTGCCGGCGTCTACATGGACTCGGCTTTCATCTACGACCTGACGGCCTCGATCGCCCGGCTGGGCAATGCCTGGATCGACAACGCCAAGATCGCCGACGTGAGCGCGGCCAAGCTCACGGCCGGCAGCATCGGCGTCGGTTCGTACATCCGCAGCACGTCCTATGTATCTGGCTCGTCGGGATGGACGATCAACGCGGATGGAACGGCGGAATTTGCGGCGGCATCTATCCGCGGCCAGTTGGTGGCGTCGCAGATCGACGGCAACGGGCTGATCATCCGCGACGGGGCCGGCGCGCCCATCCTGGGTTCAGGCTATCCGCTGGCCGCCATCAATGCGTCCAGTGCGCTGCGCAACGACTACGTGCCAACAGGTGTCAACCTCATCTACAACTCGGCCTTCGAGGCTGGGATGGATGGGTGGGAATACAGCGAGACCTACGTCATCAGCCCGGACGCGGTCGGCATCAATCTCTACTCACCTAACTGGCGCCTGCTTCCGGTCGGGGCGCCGTGGACGAACGTGCACAGCTCGCACCAGTCGGGCCGCGATACCAGCGGCACAGCGGGGAGTTCGTACTACGCTCTGGTGTCTGCCAACCGTGTGCCGATCACGGCCGGCGCACGATACATCCTGGGCGGATACACGCAGGCGCACCGCTGCGAAGTCGTCATCATGATGCGCGTCTACAACGCATCCGGCACGCTGATCGACGATGGTGTGGCGTGGAGTTCAAACGACATGGAGGTCGAGGGAGTCGGCTTTGGCAACGCGCTGGCAAACTACAAGCGGCAGTACGCCAGCTACACCGCTATCAGCGGCGCCGCGTATGCGCAGGTTCAGGTGCGCAAGTACAACACCAAGCCGGGTTACACGGACAGCTACCTGTTCGCCACGCGGCTGCAACTCGAAGAAGTCGCCGCGAACGCGACAACGCCCAGCGCGTGGTCCGATGGCGCGCGCCAGCACTCGTTGAACGCTGGCAACGTGCTGACCTATGTTGCCCCTGGGGCCATGACCA
>Ga0213919_1000309_pt1 | contig 22640 bp, 19 predicted proteins | sample McNCre317MG_FD_161056 | JGI IMG/M metagenome (GOLD analysis project Ga0213919, IMG submission 161056) | Freshwater microbial communities from McNutts Creek, Athens, Georgia, United States - 3-17 MG | ecosystem: Environmental > Aquatic > Freshwater > Creek | place: USA: Georgia | collected... | reverse complement strand
CCGAGAAGAAAAATATAATCCAGGAACGGCACCACTTTCTGAACCTGAAAATCAGTTTTTAGTTTCTTTATTTGAAAAATATCCACCAAGATTCATTATCAGTTTTCATTCTTGGTACCCAGTTATTAATTATAATGGTGCATGTAAAGAAGTGGCCGAGTTTCTCGCTAGCTTTAACAAATATCCTATCGAAGCGGACTTTCTTACTCACCCAACTCCTGGCTCTCTTGGTGAATTTGGCCCTCAAGAATTTAAGTCCCCAGTTCTCACGTTTGAGTGCCCAGTTCTCTCAGATGGAGTCAGTTTAGAATCTATCTGGAAAGAAAATGAAGAAGCTTTCAAAAAACTTTTTACATCAAAATTAATTGAGACTTTTAAAGCTTAACTTTTTTTCTTTTGATTAAGTGAAAGCCCACCCAGGACACAATAAAAGTGACTGCTGTCGCAATCAAAACTTTGCGATCGAAAATATTAAATTGTTCATTTGCAACGCAATTAGGAAAAATTTCACAATCAGCAGCCGGACCAGGTGCAATAGAGCCAGTACACAAATTCCTTAATTGATCGAGCTCCAGAGTATTACAATGAGTTTGTTCATATAAAACCTGTGAGACTACATAAACAACAACACAAAAAACTATTGAACTTAAAAATGGACTCCATAACATGACCACTTTCATTAATTGAAAAACGTGTTTCATAAGAAATTTTATTATTTTAATTGTGCCCCCAATCTCAAGGGATGATTTTTTGGAATGCTCTCACTAAAGCTATTTATCGTTATATTTTTTATAAGATCAAATTCAATAATTTTATTTTGAATATATCCAAGTTTTAAATTTGAATTTAAGGCAATTACATTTCCTTTTAATTCTTTGCAAATCACGCTATCACCTATGCAAATTCCACCGACGCAGCCTTTTGAAATTCCTACGGTTTCTATTGCATAAGTTCCAATGCCAGAAAACTTTGATGAACCACCAGCAAAATTAATAGAGATTTTTTGAGCACTTTTATTTATTCCGACAATTGTCCCATCAAAAGATTTATAGACGGCCAGATCCCCCACACAATAAGATTCAAAGCATCCTTCTTTTAGTGTCACATCACTGAAATTAAAAATTTTAATAGCAGAATACTGATTTTTTTTCTTTTCTAACTTGAGCGCAATCTTTTGCTGAGTTGGATTCACTCCTACAATTTCACCGTAGTCATTTAAACCAACTCCAAATTTATTGGTACAAATTTCTCCTAGGCACCCGCTGAAAAAAACTTGATTAATATCAATTGATTTAATGCCTTTAACATTAGAAGAACTGTTGGTGAAATCAATGGAAATTTTACTTTCACTAAGCCCAACGATATCACCTTCACCTTCAAGAGTTGCAGCTCTATCATTTACACAAACATTTAATTTTTTGTAGTTTAGGCAATCTTTAGAAAAAACTGAGTTTATGTAAGCTAAAATGAAGATACCTAAAAAAATTAATTTCATTTTAGAGTTCAATTTCATTTTAATTTACTAAAAACTAGCTAGCTTTGATGAACTTAATAACTTCCACTGGACAAGCTTCCGCTGCGTCTTGAATTTTTAATCCATCATCAAGTGGAGCACCCGGACGAATCACACAGGTCGAGTCAGTCACTTCAAAAACTAAAGGAGCGATGGCCTCACAAGCATCACAGACTATGCATCCTGGCTCAATCCAAACTTTAGTCACTGAGTAATTTGCCACTGCTGCCGGAGCTGCGCCACCAGAGACACTTCCAGCAAACTCTCCAGCGAAAATTGGGTTACTTGCTAGTTTTAATTGCTTAGCCGTTTTTGGAAGCGGTGGAGAGATAAATGTTCTTTCTGGAATTTCAAAACGAGGTTTTTCTTTCACAACAACAAATTGTTCTTCAACTTCACCAAGAGTTTTTTGAGCATTTTTTACTTTTGATGCAAACTCCGTGGCCTTCATTGTGTGCTTATGAGTTGTATTATCTTTTGAAGCGATAATCTCGATTTCAATACTTGCTTTTTCTAAGTTTGAAGCAGAAAAAATGCTTTTAAATTTATCGCCCATATCGATATCGCGAACGAAATCAACATCCGAGCCATTGAATTCTTTTGTCACATCAACTTCAGTCGGATTTCCAAAAGGATTAAAAAGGTGGACTCTTACGCGATCAAATTTAACCGGCTCAGCGTCTTGATCCCATTTGCAAGTAAAAGCAAGACCCTTGTCTCCAAATTCACTTTTTAAGAAATCTAATCTAGGTTTAACGAATAAGAAATTAAGCGCACCTGAAAGTAAACTTAAAAGTCCAATTCCAACTAATAGTCCAAGTCCCATTAAAATCGCCAAAATCATGGCAATGTAAGTTGTGCTCACTTAAGCTCCCTATTATAAAAACGAGTTAAATAATCAATTAATTATTCGATATTTTATCATAAGATTATGAGATGTTTAGTAAAAAAAATAACGACACAATAAGCTAAAATCTATTCTTTTACTAAAAATTGATCAATTGCTAGGCGCAGATTAAAGACTGCACAGATGTCATTTCCAAGTATTTTAGAAAGGCCCAAGAGGTGACCTGTAGAATTATAAACCCAAAATAAATTTTCCGATGCGACGACACCCTCACTCGTATTTAACTCTATCTTAACTGACTCCGCTGTGAGCCTTTGCCCTTGAAGATATTTGTAGGTTTGCTCTTTATTTAAAATCAATTTATTTAATCTAAGGGCAAAATCTAGAGGCGTCCCCCATTTTTCTAAGTCAAAACTTTGCCCTTTTACTGGCCACTCATCTTTTGTGAGACAGTAGGATGAGAGATTCTCACCAACACCTGATCTTTCAAGCCTAATTAAATGACCAGTGCCCCCTAAAAGTTCGGCCATTTCTTCAAATAAACTTCTGACATAGGTGCCAGAACTCACCACCACTTCAAATTCAATGTCAGGATAATGAAAGCTTTTGATTTTAAAATCTAAAATTTCTCTTTTCACTTTTTCTTTAGTGATGATTCTCCCAGAGAGAGCATGTTCATAAAGTCTTTTTCCTTCAAATTTCGTAGCAGAAATACTGTGAGGTGATTGCCAATACTCTCCCCTAAATTTTTCCCTAAAAAGCTTTTCTAAAAATTCAAGCGAGCACTTTTGAAACTCGGGGTCTATCTCAGCATTTGAAAGCACTTTTCCTGTATGATCACCAGACTCTGTTTTAGACCCAAACCGGCCGCATGCCTTATATGTTTTAGGAAGTAATTCATGAATGTATTCATTGAGCCTTTGAGCTCCTTGAACCCCTATCATCAGCACCCCTTCAGCAAAGGGATCAAGAGTTCCGAAGTGGCCAATTTTTCCAAAATCGTAATTGAGATTTTTTTTGAAATGATGAACAACGCTAAAAGACGAAACTCCTACTGGTTTATAAACATTAAATATAAGAGGGAGTTTCTGGTAATCGAGCTTCAAAATGAGACTATTCGTTATTGTTATTTAGATCGCGCTCGCGATTAATGAGATCCATGATCTTTTTTTCTTCTTCAAATTGATTGTCGTAAACAAACGTTAAGGCCGGCACGTGCCTAACTTCTAAAACTTTCGCTAGCTCAGATCTAATTCGACCAGTGGCCGCTTCAATTGCCACTTTCGCATCTCCTCGAGTTCCAGAATCATAGGTATCCCATGAAACTGTGGCGTAACCATAATCTGGAGAGAGCTCTACCTTTGTTATAGACACTCGAGCTAAGCGCCCATCATTTGTTCCACTGCGAAGAAGGCCGTTGATTTCATTCAACAGCCTTTCTTCATATTTTTCTTTCTTAAAATTATTCGTGTTTTTCTTCGCCATAAATTCTTATAAAGCTGGTCTAGATTCTTTAGATCCAGAATTCGTCATCCCCGTATTGTCTTCAAGAGTTCTTTTCTTCTGTATCATGAGATACGCCTCAAAGATATCCCCTTGCTTAATATCAGAGTAGCCTTCAAGAGAAATACCACACTCGTAACCATTCTTAACTTCTTTAGCATCATCTTTGAAACGTTTAAGAGAAGAAAGTTTCCCATCGTGCATGATTTTTCCATTTCTTAGTAAGCGAATTCCACATCCTTGAGCAATTTTTCCATCGATAACATAAGATCCAGCGATAACACCCGCTTTAGGAATGTTGAAGACTTCGCGAACTTCTGCTCGACCGATAAATTCTTCGACAAACTCAGGATCAAGAAGACCTTCAAGAGCAAGTTTCACATCATTGATGAGTTCATAAATAATTGAATAGTTCTTGATATCAACGCCCTTATCTTCAGCTAGTTTTCGAGCTGAAGTCACTGGTCTCATGTTAAAGCCAATGAGAAATCCACCTGCAGTTGATGCCATTTGAACATCTGAGTCTGTTATAGGTCCTACTCCACCAGCGATAACTTTAACGGCCACTTCATCATTTCCAAGAGATTCAACCGCTGATTTAATCGCTTCGTATGAACCTTGAACATCACTTCTAATGATGAGGTTAAGCATCTTTTGCTCTTCACCTTCTTTCGTAGCATTTGAAAAGAAATCTTCCAGAGACACTTTTTTCTTTTCAGGTGTCGCTTGTAATAACTTTCTTTCATTAACTCTATTTTCAGCAATTTTTTTAGCTTCTCTTTCCGTTTTGACAATATTTAATCTATCGCCCGGAGCTGGAGCTTCTTCAAGTCCTAAAATTTGTACAGGAGTTGATGGCCCAGCAGCATTTAATTGTTTACCAACATGATCGTTGAGTGATCTTGCACGACCAAAAGTTTCACCAACAACTAAATAATCTCCTTTATTTAATGTCCCATTTTGAATCAGGAGTGTCGCCATCGGCCCTCTTCCTTGTTCAATTCTCGATTCAATAACAACCCCTTCAACTGGTCCTTTTGGATCTGCTCTTAAATCTAAGATTTCTGCTTGAAGCAAAATAGCTTCAAGTAAATCATCGATCCCTTGAGATTTTAGTGCCGAGACATGCACGTATTGAGTTGTTCCTCCCCAGTCCTCTGGTAAAAGATTAAACTCAGTCAGCTCTTGCTTAATTTTATCTGGATTCACACCAGGTTTATCCATCTTATTGACGGCGATAATGATAGGTACACCAGCATTTTCACAATACTTAATTGATTCTTTTGTTTGCGGCATAACACCATCGTCAGCAGCGACAACAAGAACGACAATATCAGTGGCGTTTGCTCCACGTTGTCTCATGGCCCCAAAAGCAGCGTGACCAGGTGTGTCTAAGAAAGTGACAGTTTTTCCACCCTCAACTTTCACAGAATAAGCCCCAATATGTTGAGTAATACCTCCAGCTTCACCAGCGGCAACTTTATCTTTTCTGATCGTATCTAAAAGAGTTGTTTTACCGTGGTCAACGTGTCCCATAATCGCCACAACTGGTGGTCTGACCGGAAATTTACTTTTTTGATCTTCTGAAATGACGGCTTTACCAATAATTTTTTCTTCATTAAAAGCTCGGTCTTCAACTCTGAAATTATAAAGACCTGCAATCTCTGAAGCAAGCTTCGGGCCGACATAATCAGTTTCTTTTACTAAAAGGTTGAGTTTTAAACACTCATCTAATAAATCTTTAAATTTCACGCTCAACTTATGAGCTAAATCACCAAGGACTACTCCTTTGTGAATTTGCACTACTCTTTTTGAATCTTTTATTTCAGTAATCTCAGTTTGCTGAGTTGGTCCCACGTAGTCTCTCTTTCTTAAAATTTGGGTATAAATAGGACGACCTGTACCACTTAGCGCTGTATAGGATTTTAATTCTTCTTCCGCACGAGACATGACAATAGCCTGGGCTTTACTTGCAATTGCTTTTTTCCCAGTCATCATGGCAGCTAAGCCACCCATGCGCTTTTTATTTTCTTCTTCTTCACCGCGCTTTTTTGAATCCATTTCGTCATCATCAAGCATATCACCAGAGTTATTAAATTTAGGTTGAGTCGCAGCTGCAGTTTTTGCAGCTAATTTTGCCGCTTCTTCTTTGGCTTGGTTTTCTTTGAAAAGAGGATCTTTAGATGGAGTGTACACAGGAGTAAATCTGTGTGGTCTATCGAAGCTTTGTGCCTGAGCTTTCTTTTCTTCTTTATGAGCCTCACGGTCAGCTGCTTTTCTCGTTATAACACCTGATTCATTAGGCTGATCTTTTTTAACAGGTGGCTTTGAAACAACTCTAAGCCCACTCGTTGGTGCAGTCGTTTGAGTTGCACTATTTGAACTAGCTAGCTCAGTTTTGACTTCTTTACTATGATTTTCATTTTCAAGATCATGATCATCTTCTTGATGTTGATGCTCATGAGATAGATCTTGTGAAAGATCATTGGATTCATGACTTTCAAAATTATCATTTGATTCAGTTGCATCAAAACTTAGGTTCTCTGAATCTTCCGTCTCTTGATCGTCATCAGTTTTACGTCTAATAACGGTTGCTTTCTTTTTAACTGTCGAAGCTTTTTTTGTAGTCTTCTTCTCAAGATCTTCGTCTGTCGCAGTCGTAGCTGCCTTTCTCTCAACAGTCTTTTTTTCAACAGGTTTAGCTGGAGAAGTAGCTGCAACTTTTTTTCTTACAACTTTCTTTTTCGTAGCAGCTTCATCCTTTGATTCCTCTTTTTTAATCGAAGCAAGAAAGGTTTCAACGTCAGCGTCTGATAATTCCGCCATGTGATTTCTTACCGCAAAACCCTTTGCTTTTAAGGATTCCACGAGATCCAAAGGCCCCATATCTAATTCTTTTGCCAATTCAAAAACTTTTTTAGGCATTATTAACTCCGTGTGCTTTCAAAAATACTCAACTCATTTGTTTGCGATCTCTGCGCATCATTACTTCAGCTTAAAAGCTGCTAGTTCTTCTCTCAAGCGTCTTTCAGCATCAGAGAATTTATCTTTTCCATCAACTGGAACTTCTTTATGTTTATCTAAAAGTCCTTTATAAGCTGGAACCGCAGAAGCTGAAATTAACTCTTCTTCATCATCAACTAAATTTAAAGTTCCTTTCTCAATAGCGTCATGGGTATCTTTTAAGACAAGTGTTGCATCCGCAACATTTCCACTTAAAATTCCCGCAAGTGTTTCAGCATCCATCGCTGCTAGATCAGCAATTGACATGATTCCGTTTTGAACCATGCTTTCGACTGCTTTTTTAATTTTTTCTTGAAGCTTAGATTTAGAGATAATATTAATTTTATATCCCGTTAACATCGCTGCTAGACGAACATTCTGGCCTCTTCTTCCAATAGCAAGCGATAATTGATCTTCTTCAACAACCACATCCATTGAGTGGTTAGCGTGATCAATTTGAATATTTGAAATTTCAGATGGAGCAAGAGCTGCTCTAGCGAAAGTTTCAACATCTGAATTCCATCTGACGATGTCAATTTTTTCACCCTGAAGTTCGTTCACAACATTTTGAACGCGAGATCCTTTCATCCCGACACAGGCTCCAACTGGGTCAATTTCTCTATCTGAAGTAAAGACCGCAATTTTTGCTCTTTGTCCTGGTTCTCTCGCTGCAGATTTAATTTCGATATTTCCATCGAGGATTTCTGGAACTTCAACTTCAAAAAGTTTAACTAAGTACATTGGACTTGTTCTTGATAAACGAATTTCAGGTCCTCTATTAGTCATAACAACTTCAGATAAGTAAGCCTGAATTCTGTCGCCAGTTTTAAAGTTTTCACCTGGAATAATTTCTTTTCTTGATAAAATAGCGTCTGACTTTCCAAGATCGACAATCACGTTTCCACGTTCATATCTTCTGGCAATTCCAGTCACTAACTCACCTTCTCTATGTTTGAAATCAGAAAATAATATTTCTCTTTCGGCATCTCTGACTTTTTGAAAAATAATCTGTCTGGCCGTTTGTACATCCACTCTTGTAAAGTTTGGATTTTCAATTCTAATCCCTAATTGATCTCCGATTTCAACTTCGCTATCAAGATTTCTTGCTTCATTGATAGTGATTTCAATAATTGGGTCTTTTACACTGTCGACAACGTTTTTATATTGATAAATTTCAATCTCATCTTCAGCGTCATTATAACGAGTTTCATACTCGCCTTGAATTCCATATTTCTTTCTAGCAGTCACTAGAAAGGCTTGCTCAATAGCGCGAACGACAACTCTCTTGTCGATTCCGCGATCTTTGCCTAAAGTTTCAATCATTCTGCCTAACTCTGAAAAATTCATATGAACCTTCCTTCCTTTTTATTAATTAATTAATCTTAATTTTATATTCTAGTAATTATACTACTCACTATTCACTTTTAATTTTATTTAAGTCAGCTTCTAAATTTGCTTTTTTTATTTGCTCATAAGGAATAAAAATCTTTACTCCCTTGGCGTCTACATTGATCCCATGGTCATCAACACTTTCCAAAGCTACTTTAATTTTGAGGTTATTTCTCATCGCTTTTGGAAACTCAGGATACTTCTCATCATCTATCTTCTTATTAAGATGAAGCATGACATCTTCATTTAAAACATTTTTAAAATGCTCAACTGTCGATAAACTTCTATAAACCCCTGGAGAAGAGACTTCTAAAGTAAAGTTTTCCGGGATCCACGTTTCAGTTTCAAGATAGGGATTAAAACCGCGGTCAACTTTCACGCAATCATCTAAGACGGCCGATTTAGTTTCTGGGTTCATAATATAAACGACTAGATTACCAGAAGGCCTATGCCAATCCATCTCGTAGAGTTCAAGACCATTTTCACTCACAATTTTTGAAGTGAGTTCAAAAAATTTCTGTTCTAATCCAGTTCGAGGGCCCTTAAGAACCATTTTTATCCCATTTTATAAAAAAAAAGGGCGGAATAAAAAATCCACCCTTAATATAATCAGTACTTTTACTACTCTATTTTCGGAGGTTAAAATGATCAAAAAAGTTTTAAAAATAAATTCAGTTGATCATCTTAACGATGTGACTATAGCAAATTTTCTTTCAATTGCAAACATTTGCTCATTTAAACAGCAAGCGTCATAATCAAAGCATTGTCCCCATTAGTATAAAATTGAGTTTTTTTATGAATAGTTTTAAATCCAAGCTTCAAATAAAGCTTAATCGCACTATCGTTTCGCTCTTCAACTTCTAAAAAATAATTTTTAATTCCATGAGAATGTAAATAGGCCAAGGTGTTTTTAAGAATAAATTCACCTTCACCCAATCCTCTTCTATTTGGATCTAGGACGATTTTTAATAAATGAGAAAATGAATCTGCGCTTTGGTTTTGCCACAGAGCAAAACCAACAGGTGAAGCTAATCCTTCTTTAGATTCATAAAAAAGGCTTAAGAGCCAAGCGTGATGATTTAGAAAAAAACTCTCCCAAGCCTCTTTGGTCCAAGGGGCGGGAAAATAAAGTTTATCCAATAGATAAATCTTAGCTAAGTCCTGAGACTTAATTTCATCAATGCTAGTAAAAAAACTAAGTTGACCCGGAGTTTTCAAAAACTAAACAGGTGAGCTTAAATCGACGTTACCGATTGATCGCTCAGAATTCGTTTTAACTTCCATATGAAAGCGGATTTTCGCTAAAGGGTTAAATGTATAACCATCTTTTCCACGAATAATATACTTTCTCTTAGAATCAGCATCTGTTGGTTCGATAAGTTTTCTTAAACGGCTGACAGAAGTATAAATGAGCTTGTCATGAATAAGTGGATTATATTCATCTTTCCAGATCATTTTAGCTAACTGTTCTTTGTCAAAATACGTACCAGGATTTTTTGACAATAAGAATAGGATCTCAAGAAGTACAAAGCGGTGTTTGAAATCAATTGTCCCCAGTGATCTTTCAACAATTTTTCTATTAGTGCGATCCAGATAAAGATCAACTGTTGAATCATTAACGTCGTCAATCTCTGCCTCAATTAATTGATTTAATCTCTTAAAGATTGAAGTATCAATTGACTCTTGGGCCAATTGAAATAAGTTTAAGGCACTGTCGAAGTTGCCAGCTTTTTTCATTGCTGTCGCTTTTCCAAAGAGAATGTAGCCGTATAAATTCCAACATTTTTTCGATTGAAGATACTCATTAGCGAGTCTGTAGTAATTGTGGGCCTTGTCGTTTTCATCCATCTCAATAAAAATCTTGGCGTAGTAAGTGTACATGGCGCCTGAGAGGTAAAACTTTTTGATGATTTTTAAAAGGTCATTTAATTGATCGAGGTATCTGAGAGAAAGTTCTAAATCTTTTCTATAAAAAGCGTTAGTCGCTAATGATAGAAGACATTTTGATAAAAGTTCTGGCTCATTTTCTTCACTTGATTTTTTGTAGGCCAGTTCAAAATTGGCCTTAGCTTCTTCAAAGTTACCGCTATAGTTTTTTACTACACCTAGGTTATAAAAATATTCCGATGATAAAGTCGGAAGCGCTCTAGAAAGAGCGTCCATGAGCTTGTCACTTTCTAAAATATATTTTTGAGCTTTAGCGTCTTCTAGTTTTTCTGACGCTATACGAATGAGAAAACCATAGGTCTTTAGTACCGAAAAACCTTCTTTCATTGGATCAGCAAATGTAAGGGCCTTTAAAAAAGCTTCTTCTGCTGACGTTAAATCCGCTTTGTCATAAAAGACTTTACCTAGTTGGTAATAAGATCTTGCCACTTCAATTTTTGAAACCACATCTCCTAAACTCACTTCATTAGCCAAAAGACCAATATAAGGAGTCATTTCACTGGTGTTTGAACCTGTTTTTAATCCCAAATCCTGACTTGTAACCATGGCACAATCTCCAAGAAAAATGAATGAATAGTGGCTGTTGTATAAACAGCTCGAAAGTCATACCACGCGAATCTTACAGCGTCAAAAGGCCGTTGTAAGATTTTTTTAAAAGTAAGATTCAACTCGTTGATTTGTCTACTTTTGGCTGATAATATAGCACTGTAAAAAAGTAATAGAAAAAGCGCCCTCGGAGACATTCATGGCAAAATACGACCTCGACACCATACGACATTCAACGGCACATCTCATGGCCCATGCCATCTCGAGGATCTATAAAACCCACAATCCGCAATTTGGAATTGGGCCCGTCATTGAAAATGGTTTTTATTACGATATCGATCTCGATGTAAAAATCCACGACGAAGATTTAGAAAAAATTGAAAAAGTCATGCACGAAATTATCGATGAAAAACATGCCATCACTAGAAAGATTTTTTCTCGCGATGAAAATTTATTATTTTGGAAAAATAAAAATCAACCGCTAAAAGTTGAAGTGGTAGAAGGCATACCTTCGGATCAAGAAATATCTTGTTATGAACAAGCGGAGTTTGTCGATTTATGTCGAGGACCTCACGTTGAAAACACCGGACATCTTCCAAAATTTTTTAAACTTCAAAGTGTCGCTGGAGCTTATTGGAAGGGGGATTCCAAAAATAAGATGCTTCAACGTATCTATGCTGTAAGCTTCACTACAAAAAAACAATTGGAAGATCATTTAGTCTTTCTTGAAGAGGCCAAAAAACGCGATCACAGAAAGCTAGGTAAAGAAATGGAACTTTTCCATTTCGATCAAATTGCTCCGGCCTCCCCTTTTTTCATGCCAAAAGGAACGACTGTTTATAATGAGCTCATCGATTTCATGAGACGAATTTATAAAAAATATGATTATGACGAAGTCATTACTCCGCAAGTTTTAGATACAGAGCTTTGGAAGACTTCTGGCCACTATGCCCACTACAAAGAAAACATGTACATCACTCACGCGGACGAAAAAGAATATGGGATAAAGCCAATGAACTGTCCGTGTCACATGATGATGTTTAAGCATTATAAGTATTCTTATCGCGACCTACCGATGAGATATGCCGACTTTGGACGATTGCACCGCTTTGAAGCGGCAGGTGCAGTAGCAGGTCTCACTCGCGTTCGTACATTTTGCCAAGACGATGCCCATATCTTTATTGCCTTAAAAGACATTCAAGCAGAAATTATTAAGCTCATGGAAATGTTCTTTGTTTGTTATGACCATTTTGGTTTTAAAGATATTAAAGTTGGCCTTTCAACTCGCCCAGAGGGAAAACTTGGCGACGATAAGACTTGGGATATTGCTGAAAATGCCTTAAAAGAAGCTCTCATAAAATCGGGACAAGCTTTTCATATTAATGAAGGTGACGGGGCTTTTTATGGGCCAAAAATTGACATTCAAATTGCTGACGCTATTGGAAGATATCATCAACTCGGAACTCTTCAATTAGATTTTCAATTGCCAGAGCGCTTTGATTTAACTTTCACCAACGATCAAGGGCAAGAAGAACGTCCAGTGGTTATTCATAGAGCTTTATTAGGATCTCTTGAAAGATTTTTTGGCGTTTATTTAGAACACGTGGCCGGTGTTTTTCCATTTTGGTTAGCTCCTGAGCAAGCTGTGATTGTTCCGGTCTCAACAGATAAACATTTAGAGTTTTCAAAAAATCTTTCTCTCGAGCTTAGAAATTTAGGTTTCAGAGTTAAGGTTGATGAAAGAAATGAGACCATGGGATATAAGACTAGACAAATTCAACAATCTAAAACTCCATTCATGCTCGTTATTGGGGACAGAGAAATGGAAAATAAATCTGTAAGCATGAGAGGCTATGGAGAACAAAGTTCAAAAGCTTTAACAATTGATGAATTAAAAGAATTATTTACCAAATACAATTTAGACAAGGTGCCTGCAAAACTCAGATAAAATAAGAAAAAAAATAGACATTAAATTGCCTAAGGATAGGGTATAAAAATGACAAAAAAAAATGTGCTTTTACTTTGCGGTGGAAGCGGTACGGAACATGAAGTCTCGTTAGTCTCAGCTCAATACGTCGAAAAAAATTTATTGGAGCTTGGAAACTTAAATGTCTATAAAGTTGAAATAGGAAAACCTAAAACAACTGACAAAGTTTTTCGCATTATAGATTCACACACTCCAGGATATAACGGCAAAGTTGTTGAAATTAATTTTAGCCGAGAATTAGTCTCTGGGAGTGAAAAAATTTGTGACCTTCATTATGTCGTTCCATGTATTCATGGCCCACCTGGTGAAACCGGTGAAATTCAAACCTACTTAGATTTAATCAAACTTCCCTACTTAGGTTGTGGCCCGGAAGCAAGCCTCATCGCTTTTAACAAAGTCACAAGTAAACTATGGTTTAATGCCTTAGGTATTCCCAACACTCCCTTTGAATTTTTAACCTCAATGGAGGAATCCCACAAGGCCCACACTCTATTTCAAAAATATGGAAGTCTTTTTATCAAGGCGGCTTCACAAGGATCAAGTGTTGGATGTTATCAAGTTTTTAAAAAAGAAAATATTGATGAATCTTTAAGATTAGCATTTGGCTATTCTGATTACGTCTTGGTTGAAAAAATGGTCGACGCGAGAGAATTAGAAATCTCAACCTACGAGTTTGATGGTGTCATCCACGCCAGTGTGCCTGGAGAGATAAGTTGTCCAAGTAAATTTTATTCTTATGATGAAAAATATAATCCAAAAAGTAAAACCACGACCGAAATCGTGGCCCCAGGCCTTAGCTCTGAGACTGTCAAACAAATGCAAAATTATGCCATTAAAGCTTTTAAAGCATTAAAGTTAAGACACCTTTCAAGGATAGATTTCTTTTTAACAAATGAAGGCGAAATCTTTTTAAATGAAATAAATACTTTCCCTGGTGCCACCCCTATTTCTATGTTTCCTAAAATGATGGAAAACAACGGACATGCTTACGTTAAATTTTTGGGAAATATTATTAAAAAAGAAATTCTTTAAAATATATTAGGAAGACAAATGAAGTTACCAATCATCAATCAAAAAGATGCCGAGCACGGCTTAGAGATTTTAAGAAAATATTACGCAGGAAATATGATTCCTGCTGAAAAAAAAACGTATTTAACAAAACTTAAAAATTCTATTGGACCTTATATGGGAATCGAAGCAAGCGACGGCTCGACTCATTATCTTCTCGATGCTGCTTCTCAAATAGCAACTCTCGGACATGGATTCAACCCTTCCATCTTTTTTGGTGCCTCACAATTTTTAGAAAGCTGGATGAATGATCCAACGACAAAAGAATTTAAAAATACCAGAAAGGCTTTTATCAATTTTTTTGAAAGAAAACTCAATTGGCAAAAAGCCCACATCACTATTACTAACTCTGGGGCAGAGGCCAATGAAGTGGCCTTAGGTTATTGTTATCAAAAAAGAGTCAATGTGAAAGCTAACAAAGTCCTCGCATTTGAAGGCTCTTTTCATGGTCGTATGATGGTGACTCTCGCTGCCACTTGGAATAAAAGTAAAAGAGAACCCTTTGAATGGAAAAATTATCTGGCTGAATATGTAAAATATCCTGAGCTTGATGATAGTCAAATTAATGTGACTATCCCAGCGAATTGGAGAGAGACGTGGAATGAATCCTCTCTCGTAAATTTTAAAACACCACTTGACTGGAATGAAGATCCTCATATTAAAAAAGAAGTAGAAACACTTCTTAGTGTTCGTGAGCAACTTTTATCTAAAAAAATCTTTGCGATTTTAGTTGAGCCTATGCAATGTGAAGGTGGAGATTGTTATTCTTCTGATCGTTTTCATACTGCACTTATTCTTATGGCCAAAACCTTTAAAGTTCCGGTCATCCACGATGAAGTTCAAACTGGTTTTCATTTGGGTAGAGAGTTTTTCTGGCATCGCCAATTAAAATTGAAAGGTCTTCAGGGAGAGCAACTCAATCCAGATTATGTCGTGTGTGCCAAAAAAGCACAAGTTGGACTTGTTCTCTCCCATCACCCAACTAAAAAAATATTTATTGGCGAAGAATTTTCAGTGGCCTCATTTTTTAGAGGTTACGCTCACGCCATTAGCTTAGATCAAGGCCAAAATCGAATTTGGGAAATAGAAAAGCAAGTGGCACCGAGAATTGATAAACTTATAAAAAAATATCCCACTTTTATTAGGCGTCCAAGAATAAATGGGCTTGCTTTTGCTTTTGATGTCTTCGATCCCACAATGCTTAATAAATTTGTCGATTTAAGATTTAAACATGGACTCCTTTATTATCCGGCCGGTAACCAAACTTTGCGCTTTAGACTGAATACAGCTTTTGGACAAAAAGATTTAGATTTTTTATTTGAGAGATTAGATGCTATTTGCGCTGAGCTTTTTTTAAAGAACGAATCAGTGCTTCCACAATTTGCTGAAACTGATAATTTAGAGGCCCAGGATTTATACGACTGGCATGAACTATTGTTATTTACTAAACTTTCAAAAGCCTCTGGAATAAAGTTTGATTCTAAAGACATTTTTAAGAGCGTAAATAGGCTATTAAGTAAGTCCGCTGATCTTGCCCAAGTTGAGCTAATCGAAATTAATTCTTCAAACTTTTTAGAATTTAGAGACAACATTATTCAACTTCAAAAAGATGTCTACGAGCCGGCAAGACAAACTGATATAGAAAAATTCGAACATACTGTTCTAGATAAAAATTCGCTTTGTTTGGGTTTAATTAATAAGCAAAAAAAATTAAAAGGAATTGCGTTTGCCGGCCCTCTCGGGCTCTATCCTCTTGAACGAGGTGTGAGAATGGATCCTCACTTTGATGATCGTGACAGTCTTTATATGCTTGATGTGACAATTGATGCGCGTTTGCAAAAAACCGGATTAGGAAGAAGTTTAAAGTACGCTCTTTCCATCATGGCCATTTCTAAAGGAATCAAGCGCATTCAAGGAAGAAATAGAGACCGCCTCGCTGGACCTATGCTGAATATCAACCTCTCGCTAGGGGCCATTGAACAAAATTATATGAGAGAAGATTACCCTGACTTTGAATCTCACCGCGATGTTTTTTATTACACCACTCAAGTTGACTGGAAAAAACCAACGATTCATTTAAGTCATGGAACAACAATCCCCAATTCAATTGGAAGCATAAGTCAGGAACATTTAAAAAATCTTCTCCCTTATTTAATTAATAAAGTTTGTCTTTCAAATTTTGTCAGTGAAGCATTTTTAAGTGGAGTTAAAGATTTTTTAACAGTCTTGCCACATGACCTGCGCCACGGCTACACGACCTCTGGGCAATCTGAGGCCACAGACAAAGTCGCAAAATCAATTTGGTTTAAAAGTGAAGCGCACTTTAAAGAAAAAAATATTAATAAAATGCTTACTTTCAAAAATCATTTTTTTGGCAATGGTTCAATGCTCGCTCGTTCCTTAAGTTTAGAAGGCGATGCTTATTTTAGTACTCATAAACTTGATCATCCTAATGAAAATAATTTTTTCGAGGTCTTAATTCAAGTTGAAAAAGAAATGAAAACCGGGGAATACTTAGCCGTTTGGCTAGAGCCGGTTTTACAAAAAACCATGGAAAAAGTTCCACTAAATTTTTTAATTGAATTAAGAAAACTAGCATCGACCTATAAAGTTGCCCTGGTTTATAACGAGACAGCTTCTCAATTTTTTAGATACTCTGATAAATCTTTCATGGCCTCAGGACTTCCAGGAATAACCCCCGATGCAGGTTTAGTCTATATGTCTGGTCAATCTGGCCTAGCTTTTACATCAACTCAATATTTTCTTGAGCAGCCACTCATGATGATTAGCACTTGGGATGGAGATGAGTTTCACTTTTTAACTTACTATCAAGCTTTTAAAGCTGTCATGAATGACATTGAAAATTTTAAAAATACGGCTTCTTCCTTCCACAATAAATTAGTTGAAAAATTATCAAGCTTTGATATGGATGTGATCAAAATTGAAAACGGTGTCGGGTATTTTAAAGGTTCAATTCCTCATTCAATGAGTAAATTGTTTGTGGAGCATTGTGGGTACTATTTAGTTTGTCCTAGCTTTGAAGCAATGAAGGAGTATTTAAAATCATGAGTACAAATTGTATGTTCCCCTACTTACAGTATCAAGCAGGTAAAAGTCATTTCGAATGGGGTTTATCCCACGGCGAAGAATTTAAAATAGCTATCTCTGAACTCACTGAGATTAGAAGACATCTGATGCTTTCCAAAAATCCTAGATTAAAATCAAAGCTCGATGAATTAGCGATGGAGCAATTTCGCCTTTCAAAAACTTTTGCTCCTCACATTGCTGAAGAAATAGAGGGTATCGCCAAAGGAGCTGGCCTCTCGATCACTGATCTTGTCATCTTAAATAACTATACAGATTTCAGAGATATTATTCTTCCCGAAGAAGGATGTTCCACTGTTCATATTCAAACACCTGATAAGGTTCTTTCAGGACAAACTTGGGATATGCATCGTTCAGCTAAAAATTACATGTCGCTTATTCATATACCGGCCAATAATCACCACAGCGCTCAACTCGTTCTCACTCTTGTGGGTTGTGTAGGACTCATGGGAGTAAGCACCGACAACACTCTTATTGGAGTCAATAATATAAATACTCTCAATGCAAAAACCGGATTGATTTGGCCTTTACTTGTGAGAAAAACTTTAGAACAAAAATCATTAGGACTCATGAGAGCCACCCTGCTCAATGCTCCTGTCACTTCGGGACATAATTATTTAATCGCGACTCCAGAAGGGGGAGAGCATTTAGAAATTACTCCTACTGTAAGTGAAAAAGTGTCGGCCCTACAAAAAGGACAAATCGGTGGAATTTTTCATACCAATCATTGTGTTGGTTTTGAAGTAGAAAAATTAGAAGATAAATCTTCTCAGAGTTCAACCACTCATCAACGTTGGAATCTTTTATCAAAAAAAGTATATAAGGTAACAAATTTAGAGAATTTTAAAAATCTCTTAACTGACCATGACGAATTTCCAAAATCGATTTGTTCTCATTTTGAAAATGGAGCTCAAGATCCCTCTTTCACATGTGGCGGTGGAGTCAGTGAATTAAATCGCGGTCACCATATTTTTTGGAGAGGATGCCCTCTTCATGATCAAGACTATCTACAACATGAATTTTTAAATGATGGCCATGATTTTAAAAAATTAAACTAAGGACATTTTCATGGATTCACTACCCTATTATATTTCTTGGACCAAACAAAATAATGCTAGCACTTTTCCTATAGAATCCGTCGATGGAGTGAAAATCAAAACGACTGATGGCCTCACTCTCACCGACATGACTTCTATTAGTTATCAAGCTCACTTCGGTCACAACCATCCTGAAATCATCAAACAAATTAAACTTCAACTCGATTCCATTCCGATGAGCTCACCAAAAGGAATTACTCCTCATAAAAATGCAATTACTCGTGAATTACTTGATTATATGGATCTACCAGAAGGAAAAATTTTTTATACAACAGGTGGATCTGAAACCATAGAAAACGCGCTTAAAATCGCTAGAGATATCACGAAAAGAAAGATCGTTCTTGCTCGAAAGACCTCCTATCATGGAGCTACTCTCGGAGCTTTAACTGCGACAGGAGACTGGAGAAACGCTGGTCATCAGCTTCCAGAAAATTGGGTGGTAAGAATTCCTGAACCAAGTGAAGTCGATGCCATTATTAAAACTCGCCAAATTGTCAGAGATATTGGCCATCAAAATATTGCGGCCATTATCATTGAAACAATTACTGGAGGTAATGGTGTTTATTCGGCCACTCAAGAATGGTGGGATGGCATAAGCACGATTTGTCGAGAATCAAAAATCATGCTCATCATGGATGAAGTCGTTTGTGGTTTTGAAAGAACAGGAAAAGCTTTCGGATATATGCATTATGATGTGAATCCTGACATGATTTGTTTAGCTAAAGGTATCACCGGAGGCATGATTCCTTTTGGCGCTTTATGGACTAATCAAAAGATCTCTGACTACTACCAAGAAAATGTTCTTTCTTGTGGGCTCACAAATTATGCTCACCCTCTAGGAATGGCCGCGATGAAGGGTGTGCTTAACATAGTTAAAAATGACTCTTTTAAAGAAAATCTCAAAGAAGTTGAAAAATTTTTTTTACATTCACTTAGAGATATAGAAAAACTAAAAAATGTTAAAGAAGTGCGCGTTCACGGCATGCTTGCTGCCATTGATCTCACTCAGTCAATTGAATGGAAGTCATTTTATAAAAAAGGTCTCTACCTTGTCTCTCAGCCTAATAGAATAATACTAGCCCCCCCTCTCATTATTTCTCCTCAAGAATTATCTGAGGCCATGAAACAAATTCATTTGGTCATTAAGGAGCATGAAAAGTGAATAAGACAATATATGAAAAAGAATCTCCCAAAGTCTATGAAAATGCCAAAAGTGCTTTAAGAGACATTAAATCGGGCATGACACTCATGAGCGGTGGTTTCGGTCTTTGTGGAATTGCCGAAAATTGCATTGATGCTCTCAGTGAAATCGATGTAAAAGACCTCACCGTCATATCAAATAATATTGGAAACTCCGGACGTGGATTAGTTAAAATTCTCATTCAAGATAAAATTAAAAAAGCTTATTGCTCCTACGTTGGAGGCAATCCAGATTTAGAAACCCGCATGCTTGACAAAAGAATTCAAGTTGAACTCGTGCCTCAAGGAACTTTTTCTGAACGTATAAGGGCCGCGGGGCTTGGCATACGCGCTTTTTATACGCCAACTGGATACGGAACATTGATAGCCGAAGGAAAAGAAGAAAAAATGTTTGATCGACCGTGCATACTTGAAACGGCTTTGCATGCTGACTTTGCCATTATTAAAGCTCAAAAAGGTGATACGTATGGCAATTTATGGTTTAAAGAAACCGCTCAGAATTTTTCACCACTCATGGCCATGGCCGCAAAAATAACAGTAGTTGAAGTCGAAGAATTGCTCCCTATCGGAAGTCTCGCCCCAGAAGAAATTCATTTGCCAGGTATTTTTGTTCAACGAATCTTTCAAGGCACAAATTATAAAAATGATATTGAATATTTAGTAATAGAAAAGGAATCTTAAATGAGTTGGACAAATGAACAAATGGCAGATGAAGTCATATCCTTTTTTACTCCACATTCCTCCGTCAATTTAGGTATTGGAATGCCAACCATCATTGCGGAGAGAATACCAAAAAATTTAAAAATCATGATTCATTCTGAGAATGGAGTTCTTGGTGTAAGCGGGAGACCAAGGGCCAACAATGTTTCACCAACACTCATTAACGCTGGAAAAGAAACTATTGCCATCGGTCCTGGTGCTAGCTTTTTTGATAGTGCTTTAAGTTTTGGAATGATCCGTGGTGGTCACATAGATTATTGCGTCTTAGGAGGCATGGAAGTTGATTGTGAAAGAAGTCTAGCGAACTGGATGGTTCCTGGAAAAAAAGTGACTGGAATGGGTGGAGCCATGGATCTGGTGAATGGCTCAAAGCAAGTCATCATCATGATGAACCACTTCAGTAAGGACGGTGTGGCAAAGTTATTAAAAAAATGTCTCTTACCTTTAACCGGAAAAAATGTTGTGGATTATGTTGTGACAGAGATGGGAATTTTTAAACCTTTGGGGACATCATTTCAAGTTATAAAACTTGCACCTGGAATTAAAGCAATTGATTTAAAATTAGACTCTCAATTATTGAGCTGAAAATAAAAAAGGGGCCCCCTGCAAAGGCCCCATTTTTTTGGCATCCTGCCACTTGTGTGAAGACATCCTGTCTCCTACACCTATAATTATAACCATATTTAAAATTTTTGTAGAAAATATTTTTCTAGGTAAAGTTTTCCACAAATGTATAATGAGATATCATAATACAGTTAGTACTAAAAATGACTTATACGAGTAACCTTTTAAGCTGAGATAAGAATGATTAATAGATTAAGAAAGGCCTTAAATGCTCTCATTACCCCTCCTAACAGCTTTAAAATGCAAACATTTACCTATTTTATCCCCTCACCTCCAGCAAGATCTACTGGCTATAGAGAAAAACATTTTGATAAGATTTTTTATGAATTTATTAACAAAGGTTATGAAGTCATTAGCCTGAAAACCCAATCATCAACTGGAGATAAACACTCGGGAATGTGGGTCATTTGTTTAGTTCAGGCCACTAATAAAGAAGCTGAAATTCTAAATCTTAACGATATTTTTTCAGAGCAGTACTCAAGTCAGCCACAGAACAAACCTGAAATCGAAGGCCTCTATTACATTGATAATCAGGCCGATGACTAATGAGGACTAAGTATCTTTATCTCGCATTTTTGCTAATCTCTCTTGGATGTTCTAATTTTTCAAAAAATTTTGAATCTATCTTTGATAATAAAAGTGCTAAAACAAACTTAAATAAAAATCTAGATAAAAATAATTATTGTGCAGAACCATCGTCTAACCAATTAATAAGCGAAGACGAAAATATTCAAAAGCTTCATAATCAATTAAGAAAAAATTTTTTCGAAAAGAAAAATTTATCATTCATAGATAAAATCATTTCGCTAATGTTAGTTGAAATGAGAAGAAGACCCGATGTACTAACTCCTTATTCACGCTTACAAATATATTTAAAAATTAAGGGTAAAAATTACTATTTTGATTTCTCCCCTAAGGATATTAGCGATCAATCAACTATGCCAGTTTTAATGGCTTTAGATTATTTAAACTTAAAATTTAATAATGGAAAATCTCTCAACCTAATTGCTGGTCGACTTGATGAATTTCAATCTTCAAATAATGTAGTTAGTTTTGAGTTCGAAAATTTTTTAAAAAATAATCAAAAAGAAATTAAAAAAAATGAAACTTATACAAATCTATTTTTTAAAGGTGATGATGTTATTACCAAATATGATACTTTCGAATCTCTTACTTTTAAATCTATCATTGAAAAATTTTATAAAACTAAAAATAATAATCTTAATTTATATGCTAATATTGAAAGACCTTTTTTTAATATTCAGTTAAATAACCAAGATTTGACAGAGTTAAAGGACAAAAAAGGAAGTATAGAATGTAATGTTAATTTAAATATCAATGAAAAAATCCAGTTCTCAAATGAAGAATATGATCAGACAATGTCTTTCCCCGTTGGGATGAGTGAAAGCGGAAATACGTTTTTGGCGGTGAGTACATCACGAATCGTCCATCCATTAAGTAACTCTATCGATTATTCATTGTTTTTTAAGCAACAAGCTCCTCATTCATCTTCACCAATGTGCATTTTTAAAAAGAATAATCAAAATATTATTTTATTCTCTATTGATGGTGTAAATCCAATCCAACATCTTCAACATTTAATTTCTTATGACATTGGCCATGTAGAAAACATTGAAAACTTAAACGAACTATTAAATTTTTCAAGACACCTTTTCTTAAATATGCCCGATCGTATTCTCTATGAATCAAAGCGAGGTCGTAAATCACAACTTGATTTATTTTTATCTATGAATTTTCCAATTTATCATATTGAATCCCTAGGAAACATCTTAGGCCACACGGAATTTTTGGATCAAAGTCATTACTTAGAAAGCTTTATTATTGACTCAAGAAACTCTTCAAAACTTTGGTGCCAAAAATGAAAGAGATAGAAGTCTATGGAAATGCATCAAAAAAAGTAATTAAAATAATTCCAGTATATGAAGACAAGTTAAACTCTAATCTCCTCACATTTTTAAAGTCTGAAAATTTAAATATTGCTTCAAGTTGTAATGGTGAAGGAATCTGTCAAAAATGTTCAGTGATTATAGATGGTGCTCAAACCTTATCTTGTACAAAAATTCTTCATTC
>Ga0213919_1000307_pt1 | contig 22699 bp, 28 predicted proteins | sample McNCre317MG_FD_161056 | JGI IMG/M metagenome (GOLD analysis project Ga0213919, IMG submission 161056) | Freshwater microbial communities from McNutts Creek, Athens, Georgia, United States - 3-17 MG | ecosystem: Environmental > Aquatic > Freshwater > Creek | place: USA: Georgia | collected... | reverse complement strand
TTAACGCCTATCGCGCCATAACCGTTATACGGATCGAGCGAAAAGTCAGCGTTTACTTTAGCAATGCCATATTCGCCGATGACAATTTCGCTACGCTTGACACCTAGTTTATCTTGCTGCGCTACTATCCAACGATAGCGCCCAACATGCCAATGATCCGTTACATTAGAACTGACAGACGTGTATTCATTGGGACTGACAATAGCGTTGTACGTCCCTGCCGCTGTTAGGACGCTGTTATAGTTGTCGTGTTCCGATTCAAGGGGGTTGCCAGTTGAGAAACGCATAACGGCTATACGTGTCTGAAACTGTTCGTAGGCGAGTTTTATACAGTCTGCTTCCCATTGCGCCCACTGTCGGGCTTCTGCCCCTGTAACGCCAACTTCATTGCACGTAAGCGGTATTACGCTGAATTCTTTAATCCATCTGATGTTAGGCGCAATGCGAAAGTTAACCCATTCTTGAGGGGTTACCCGTCGCCATATTTCGCCATCGTTTAGCGCATCGGAAGGCCACCCACGCCAAATACAACGCGCATTAGGCGCTTGCTCATGAATGAGGCGGATAATCTTCTCAGCTTCGCCATAGCGCGATGCTGTAGTGAGGTTGTAGTATTTACACCCACAACGCGCTAGAAATCGCCCTGCGCGGTTTATGTCGCTGTCTACGCATCCATCAGCAAGTATATGCAGGGTCAAGTAGCTATTCGGTGTCATTGCGCCTCTGTTCGCTAGGTGTCGGATTGGAGCCGACACCTAGCAATTGTATTTTACTTTAGGTATTTAATCCCCGTGAACAAATCAATTCCCAAAAATTCGGCGGTTTGAATTGCTTGCTGGCGAATTAATCCGGCAGCACGATAAATTATATCAGATGCAACCGTCATGGATACCGTTTCAGCATTTTGAATTTGATCAGTTGCCAGCATTTCAGCCAATCGAGTATACACTAGCGCATACTCACTCATTGAATCGCGCACATTCTGTTTAGGTGTAAGGTTTAGCTCCCCTCGCAATCGTGCTGTTGTTCGTTGCCATAACCCCTTATAAACGTTTTCCGTACCCACTGCGTATAAATTAGCAGGTGCGTCCATAACAGCGGCTTTAAGCGCATCTGTGAAACGCTTACGAGTAACAATGCCTTGTACGCGTGCTTCCGCCCAACTATCAGATTTACCATCTGTGATGTATTGCCCCATCGCATCATTTACGGCTAGTTCTGGATCAATACGGTATTCGTCTAACTTGACACCTGCTTTAGCAAGATAGTCTAAGACTTTGTTACGAATACCCGTGTTGGTATCCATCCGCTGCGTAATCCGATACAGGTTTTCATCGGTTGCAAAATCCATTTGATAAGTTTTGCCGTTTGAAGATTTGTAGGGGAGTTTTTGAACTGTAGACGCGACATCTACAGTTCGTTTTTTAAGCTTATTCCAGAAATCGCGAGGGTTTTCCGTCAATGCGATCCCCCCTATCCAGTCTTGCACGCTGTAAAGATAGTTAGGTTGGGTAGCAGTTGGCTTGTAATGTTGTAGCGGAAATGCTTCATTATTAGCAATGATGAGAGGTAATGGGCGGTTGTCTTTTGGATTGTCGAGGAATGATAGTTGCTGTATACTGTCTGTAGCCATAAGGGTGTTTTCCTTTGGTTATCTAACCCACGTAGTAAGCGTGGGTTTTCATTTACGATAGAACAATTATATCACAAAACAACCTCTTACAGATAGTAACAGTCACCAACGCGGGTTATCAGGCTCCGAACCAAACAGCCAGCGCGTGAACTTGCGCCATAGTGCGCGGAGGAGTGTCATAGCGTTGTTCCCACGATGTACTGTATAACGTGCGGGTTATCTCGCAGCAGTGCATAAAGCCCGTGGCTAATGGCGATAATGAACTGCTCTTCGTCATCTGAGATAATGCCCGACTGATGGATAATCCCGTGTAGTATTTCATGCAAAAGCGCAATCTTTTGGATAGGCGCTGTCATCTCTTTTTCAACTTCAATTTGCTGTGTTAGATGATGAATATACCCATACAGCATCGCGCCATCTTCAACGCGCTTAAGATCAACCGTTTCCTTGACATCATACTGTAACGCACCAATCTTGACAGTGGTTATCATGGTAGCTTACCGCCGGCTAACACCGCCTGAATGATCTTAGTAGCCGTATACACCATGTCGGTAGCAAAAGCACTCAGCATAAGCATGATAACCGCCTTGCCTACTTTGTTTTGCCAGATACGGGCTAAAACGTCTGCTACAGTGTCATATTTTGCCACACGCGCGTTAAGCTGACTTACGCTTTCGTTGGTAGACGTAATCGCCTTAAATAATGACGGCATATCCGGCTTACTTGGGTCACCGTGTACATCAAATTTTAAGTCGTTTAGGTGATCTGTTGTTTGTGCAAGTTCAATGCGGTTGATACCGGCTTGATTGCGAACGGTGGCAACTTCGGTACTCAGTGCTAACACGTCCTTATCGACTGAGTTTTGACGCTCCTCAAGTGATGCGAACATACTTTCACCTCTAGCAACAAACGTTTCAAATTTTTCAACGGCAAGTCCTAGCGTCTTTTTGGCCTCGCTAAAACTGCCTTCAGCTTGCCGCAAGTGCATGTCGATTGAGTTAACGCTGCCAACCACGGAGTTGATGCTTTCAAGCAATTCTTTACGCGCGTTGGCTACTTGGTCGTCAATCATGCGCTTAACTGTGTCTTCAGATGGTATTGTAGACAAAGCTGCTACAATCATAGCGCGATTGTCTGAAGATAGCCGCTTTTCAAGTGCGTCAAGTTCCGGCTGTACAATGCGAATAATCTCGCTGTCGGTTATCGCAGGTGGTGTCTCAGTGTTGTTATCCATAGCGATTCACCGCTTTATTGTTGTTCTTTACTTTTCTTAACTGTGGTAAACTGTTCAAATCTATTGTCCTCCTCGTGGACAGTGGTTAGGCGACCGGGCAGGTGCAACGCCTGCCTCAAGCCGCTTTTTAGTTGTTATTATAGCACGTATTGATTACGCGCCTGCTTCACGGCAGTAAAACAATGGATCACCCACCGCCGCCGTAGTACCTCGAATGGTCATTGTCCCCGACGAAACCTTTGCTTGCAATTTTATAGTATGTGAACCGGCAGACAGCGCGGGTATATGTTCAGGCAAATATATTACATAATCGGAAGTGATTACAGAATATTTAAATGCCCCAAGTAGATAGTTTGTGCTGCCATCTACCACAAGATTGAATGTCGCTGTTGATGTCGCGCTGCATTGCGTTGTAATACGAATCATGACATCTACACCACCGCCATAAGTCGTAAACGTAGTGGTCGCGCTTGTCACGTCAACAAAAGACGCGCTTGCCGTTGTGAAATCGGCTGCCCATGTCACCTTGCCGCTTGTGGCAGGGGTTTTGAGGAAGTCAAGGTTATCACGAATGTAAGTATTCATGATAGCAGCGGTCACTAATTCGCCCGTTGTCCAAGTGCGGTCAGCAGTCCATACAGCAGTCATAGCGTATTTTCCTTTTTAGAATACAAGAATAGTGTCTACATCGAGTAGGCTTGTGCCAAGTATCCACGCATGGTCAAACGTGGATGGACGTAATTGAAAAGTAACTTGGTGCGTGTGGTCACCGCCCCATGTAATCGTGTGCTTAATGCCGGTGATGCCGTGAATCTTGGAGTAGCCGAGCCATCCATTCGTTACGGTTACCGTGTCGCCTATATCGCCATTGAGGATAAAATCAAAGCGGTTACTCGCTTTATTGGCAATAAACGTCACCTTGTCAAATACGAATGTGGGATAATTGTTCTTTCGTGCGACGTAATCCACTACCGATTGCGCGACGTTTTCAGTGTCAATGAGACGGTAATTCAACCGTTCCGGCGCAACCTTCAAATCCCGTTGGCTCAACTCCATTTCGCTTTCCAACGTGCGCGGGTCAAATGTGGTTAGCGGTGTGCCTCTAATTTGCAGGGACGTTACACGGATAGCAAATGAATTATTGGTGTTGTCAATCGTAATTTCAGCGCTGTTTGCACCTATCAATGCCGAGACACCTACACTTGCGGAAACGTCACCGCCCGTACCACCTGCCATTACAATGGTGTAGTCTGTGTTGGCAACAGGCGCGATAACATCCGTTGCACCGACGCGTGCGGATTCGTTGTTTACGTCTCTGAACCGTGCGACGATTTTCTTTTTGGTTGCGCCCATTGTAAATGGCACATCATCAGCGCTCCATAGCACCGTTGCGGGCGTACCCACCTTGCGCGGTTGATAAGTCACAAACGATTTATTGGTGACATGTGCGCGGGTGTAAACCGATGCGTCAACCTCATAGTCAGCATCTGTCATGGTAAAAATAGACGTGTTCCAGTTGTTGAAGTCAAGTGACCGGGCTTGAAAACAGAAGTTAGCAATGCTTGACTTCCAGAAAAACCGCCCGTATATCTCCCCCGCTACAATATCGCGTAACAACGTTTGGACACTAACCGCTTTTCCGTCTCCAATCGTGTTATCGCCTACATAGTTATAAGTAGTCGATCCCGCTCCTAGTTCCGGTGATCCTTTGCTGAATATGTAAGTTGTCTCACCTAGTTCGCTTGCGCCTTCAATGCCGAGCATCCAATAACTATCAATGTACGGTAATGGAATAACAGCCAAGTCAAGAATGTTAGAAATTGCGGTGTCCGGCGTGATATTGGTATACAACGGGATAGTCGCCTCGGTATCCAATAAATCAAGCATAGGATCGCTGAGTGTCAATGTGGCTACGCGGCGACTCGTAGAACCCGCAGACAAGTCGAGCGAATCAATACGCCCTTCGTACAGTGTCTTCGTGGTGCTGTTAACCGTCATCCGCAACCGCGCTATTGTGCCTTCCAGCATCAAATTACCGTATTTGGTGACTTCAGTAACGGTGACTTGTGCGACATAGAAATCGCATTTACCAGTGGACTTAAGGTAGAGCGTTGTCGTCTCAGCATTCACATAGTACGTCTGTGCTGTGTCACCATGCGTATAGACATGATCTGCATAGCCATGAATACTCGGACCGACGCGCGTCGAGCCGTCGTAAACGCCTAAATAGCCCAAGTTTGGAATACTTGGGTAGACCATCGTTGACGTAAATTCAACCTTATACGTTTTGCCTATTGTTACAGTAGCAATCGCATTTGAAACAACCGCACCAAGCGACGAAAAAAAGAAAGGACCTGTCACCGTGACAGATGGCGAGTAAGTGCTGTCTACGTTCTGGTTAAACGCGCCATCGCTGTTGTCTAGCTGAAACGTCGCACGGGCAGGTTGTGCAAAGTCTTGATAAGCGCTGTTCATACCCTCACCAAACGTCGCTTGCCCGATGAGGCGGCTTGTCAAGTCATCAGCCGCCGCCGCATATGTACCCGTGCGCCGCGTATCAACTTTTAACTCGTATACCGCTGCTACCATTTAAACACCCGCCCCCGGCACATTACCGCCGTTATTCTTCACAATTTCCGCCATGCTTCCGCCTCCAAGTGATGCTTTGAGTAACCCAAGTATGCCTGACGGATCATCTGCCGATAGTTTGAGCGTAATCGTCTTGACAGCAGGTAAACTTTCAATCGCCTTGGCAAACGTTGTACCCGCCTTTTGGATGCTGGATACACTTTTGTCGAGGATGTCAAAGTTCTTATTGATGTCAACGCTATCCTTTTTGATGTTCACCAAGTCACCCGCCATAGCCGCCGTAGGCGTTGCGCCGTCGCTCTTGCCGCCTTTACCCTTGCCGCGTGTCTTTTCGTCGTCAAAGATGCTCCCCGCGCCGCCCATGCCGTTTCCCGGTTGCGCCATATTGTTACCGCTTAACATAGCAATCAGTTCTTGCATACTGTTGCCTTGAGAAAAGTCCGCACCACCTGTAAATGTGGTGTAATTCACTTTCTGATTCATGTCGGGTGTGAACGTAACTACCTTGCCAAGATCGTCAAGAAAGCGACCTGTGTAGTCATAGGTGCCGTCTTTGTTTTTCTTCTTTTCTTTCTTTTGATCCTTTTCCCACTTGGCACGCTGTGCATCAATTTCTTTTTGCGTGATGTCGCGCGTGTGGTTCTCTTGATCGAAGCTGACTACTTCAGGTAACATAGCCGCGATTTGTTCCTCGCTCATGCCCTGCAATGTGGCTTCCTTGAGGAACGCATCCACGTTAGACAGCGCGACAGCAGCTTGTTTAGCTGTCATTTTTGCTATCATCGGGACTATTTGGTTTTTCATGACTTCACTAGACTCGGTCTGACGACCACTGCTCATGTCTAGTTCATTTTGCATATTGGCTATGGCTGTTTTTCCATAGCCCTTATCTTTCATTTGCTGAATGACCATATCGGTCATTTCGCCCTTCATGCCACCTGAGGTCTGCCCGAATGCTTCACCTAACGTAAGATTTTTGAACGCGTCGGCGGCTTTTTGCGCCTGAGTTGCCATAGCGTCAAGGTTATCAACCATGTTTTTGGCGTTTTCAAGCTGCGCGTCAGGGATGAGCTTCTTATCTGACATTTCCTGAAGTTTAGCAAACTCATCTTGCGCTGTGCGTAAATCCTTTGTAATCGCGTCCGCGTTAGATTGTTCCATGTATTTAGGAACCATATCTTGCATGATTTGCGGGTCAAGTTTCTGCGTGAATAATGACGTATCCATATATTGCGTATCGAAACCCATTGTCCCGAACGCACTTGTCAGACTACCGCTTACCCCATTCATCGCATTATGAAAACTGTCTGCTAACATTTGCGCTTCCCGCTGCGCTGCCACGCTGGCTTGACGTTCATCAGGTAGTGCTAACAGTGCGGCATATTGTTCCGCTTGTACGTCTACGGGTTTTTCATAATCGCGTCCACTGTCACCGGCTAAAAGTGATTTGTACAACTCTTTTTGTAGTTTGGCGTTTTTGTTCTTGGCTTCAATTTCCATCATGGCGGTTGCATCGCCCCATGTTGCATTGAATGCGTCAATATAGCCTTGTACGTCTTGTGGACCGACTTTTTCGCCGTTTGCCCATCCCTGTGCAAGTTTATCAGCAACAAGTTTTCCTACGTCTGCATTAGGGTCATTTTTGAGTGCTTCCGCAACTGTAAACATAAGCTGCGAAACGAAAGCATCGCTTCCTTTACTTACACCCGCCATATCCAAATAACCCTGCATGGTGTCAAAGTTAATGGGTGTTGTTGCAAACTGTTGGCCAAATTTAGCAGAGTCAAAAGCTTTAGCATTTGCCGCGTCTTGCTGCCCGGGGTACGATCCCGCTGCAAGTTGGATCATACCAACTAGACTGTTTGCACCTGTCGAGAAGTTAGCACTAAACGACTGCGCCATGTTCGAAATGCTTGCCGATATACGGTTAATTGGCGTTTCCGCCGCTGTTGCCGCATTGCCGAGGCGGTCTAGCGCCTTAGCGCCTTCTTCCATCACCGCCATTTTAAACGCGTCAGAACGGCTTAACCCTGCGGTTGCATCTTGTAACTCCTGAATACGTTCCTTGACACGTCCACTGCTGATGCCGAATTGATCCAAGCGCATGATGCTGTTATTAGCCAACATCAAACTAAAATCAGACATGGCTTTGGTTGCATCCATGCCCATTGTAGCGCCGAGCTTCACTGCCATACTGGACATACTACTGAGTTCGTCGGTGTTGGTGACAAGCCCCATTTGCAGCAGCTTGTTAGCCCCTGCCAACAGCGTCATGTTATCGACTACGCCGCCCGTTGCCTCTTGCAACGCTTGCAAGTTGACTTGTGAGCCACCAATGCCGGACGTGAGCGCTCCAAAAGTTGAGGAGGCAATATTAACCGACTGCCCCAACTGAAACATGTCGCTGACGGCATTGATGCCACGCCAGCCGACCCATGCCAAAGCCATTTTCCCTACATTATTGGCAACGGTGTCAAGAGATGTACCTGTCTCCTTTGTAGAGTTTGTCAATTGCTGTGAAGACGTACTAATACCAGCTATGTCAGTATTAAACTGCTGAAGTGGCTGGCTTGCCTGATTATCTACACGAAGCGTTATTGTAATATCGCGCGACATGGGAATTCCCTTAGATTAAAAAACACCCAATTGGGTGTTTTTTAATCTTGATTAGTAGAACTGATTTAAGAATTAAGCTTGTGCCGTTTTCGGGGAATATCAGCATCACATTGATAACCACGTTTTATGTAATTACAAAGTGTTGCGTGTTCAATTCCATTTGCTGTTGCTGCTGCTTTTACAGTAAGATATTGAATACCGTTCCAACTACACAGCTTTCCTGTAACAAATTTTCCTATATCTTCGTCGCAAACGTATCCTTGCGCTATGTAATAACGTAGGCGTTCACGAGTTATTTTAAGGTTACGAGCAGCTTCACTTTGGCTTTTATATTCAATCCCGTTCCAAATAACAGGTTTTTGAAGGTCAACAACATCGGAATCGCGCATGTATCCTTTTCTTATTCGGCTTTGCATTTTCTCAAGTACCATATTGTTCGCACGAGCAGCTTCCGCCACACTGCGATATTCAACACCATTCCAAGTACATGGTCGCCCTGCCCCATTTCCTCCAAACCCACCGGGTGTTAGATTGTATAATTCGCACGATTTGCCGATATAATCAATCCAATATATTTCCCTAGAATTAATGGCAGATTTTGAAATATCAGTCTCTAATATTTCAAAATAGAACGAGGACGCGCCGTACTTGTTATAAGCCGCCTGTAAATAGCCATTGTAGTGAGTATTGTTTTTTAACTTGGAAAAGTGCGTTGTTTTTCGCAACCGAGGGTTGTTTGTTTGTCCTACATAACATTTCCCTGTTGTAAAACAAACAATGCGGTAAATGCAGTATAACGTGGTATCATTATCCATAGTTGCTAAGTCCTTTTAGCTACTCAGACACCCGACTATTTGCGTAGTGCGGGTGTCACTTTTTATTCCATCAATTATACCACAAATCACGCTTCGCTGTCATCGTTTGTTGCAATCAGTAGCACACCGGCGAACACAAAAGCGGCAACAGAAAGCACCGCGTAATAGGTGGCTTGTGCATAAACCTGCGAAAGCTGAATTGCTGACGCGCTTGCAAGCGGGTATTGCGACGGCGTGAGCAGCGCTGCGCCAAATAGCAAAATACCGCCGACAAGTGCCAACGCGCCGAGTATCGTGATAAGCGTTTTCATGGTGCCCCCTATCGTGCGTACAATTCAATCAGGTTCATAATGTAGGCGGTGTGTTCTATCGCTTGCCCGCTGTCTATGCGGTCAATGAAACTCTTGTCAATTTGTTCGAGGAAATATTTCCGCCGCTGTTCATAGGCGAGTCTGTCAATTTGCTCATTTTCAGACAGTGCATACCACTGTGCGTAAGTCCACCCATAGCGGTCGCACAGTTGCAAGATGGAAAGTTCATCCTCCGAGAAACGTTTCGGCGCGTGTCAATATACGCGCCTTCACTCTCTCTATTTGCTGGTTAATGATGCCAGCTAACCCTTCCGTTACACGCGGATCAAAGTTATCACGGATGTAATCGGCGCGTTTTTCATTGGTGTCCGCATCGGGTATCTCAATTTGGATCATCGCGGCAAGTTGTAAGCAGTTACGCCTAAAGTTCACTTCCATTTGCGCGGCGATATAGCCGGGGTCGCTGTAGTTGTAAACGGGCTTACCACCTGCGGCATAGTCCACAAGCGGCGGCTGCGCGTTCGGCACAACACTACCAATTTGTACAAGTTTCCACTGCGGGATAAGCTTGCACGGCACGAGTAACGGTACGCCGTCCGATAATTCGATTTCTACTGTAATCGTCGCACATTCCAAGTCCGCTAAAGTTGCCAGTGGGATAGGTTGCGCGGTTGGCGCGTCTGTTTTTTTAGTCATCAAAACTCCTAAAAAGCCGACCACGCATTCGCGTGAATGGCTACTGTGTACATAAAGGGCATTTTCTCATTACCCGCATATTGCAGCGAGTCAATGCGCCCACTGTAAAGAAAATAGCCACCGGAACCGATGGCATTTGTCTGCAAGAACTTCATGTGTACCGCTGTTGCGCTTTCGTGGATTTTCGCAATGGTTGCGTCCACCGTGTACACAAGTCCAATCGACACATCCGCGCGTTGGCCTGTCAGGTGGTCGTAATACGTGCCGTTTGCGGCGGCGCGATTGTCCCACCCGCGTGTAACGTTGAGCTTGCTATCTTTGGCGAGGGCAAACACGGCGGATGTAGCAGGCGCGGCATTGCCCGTGTATATCCAAATGTTACCCTCCATCCAACTAAAGGCTTCAGGCATAATAGCCTCCTATACAGAGACAATTATTGTCACGACAAAAACCCAGAACCCGTCGGTCCTGTGTAGCCGAGGCACACGAACGAGTAATCGCCCTTATTGCCCTTGCTGTCTTCAGTGGCTTTGAACGACTCAGTTGCCACGCCGTAAAATTGGTAATATACCGCGCTACCTGCGCCGACTTCACCCGCCAATTGTTTCCACTCAGCATGAACCATTGGAACGGTTGTGCCACTCGCAGTCAACGTCACCATTGGCAACTGTCCAGTTTGGTTCGTGAGCAATTGGCTCATCGTCACCTTAATAGGTGCTTTTTCAGTGATTTTCTGATGATCCGGGATACCGCGATCCATAATCGTTGTCACCGTTTGGGCGCTGGTAAACGAAAACCCGTTCTGTACAAAAGCCATCAAAGCACTCGGCGGTGCGCTTCCGGTTGCCCATGAGCGCCCGGTTGCGCTTGCTTGCACAATTCGAAAAGTACCCTCAGCGAAAACGCGTACTTCAGACATGTCTATTCTCCTAAAACAAAACACCCGCTTATGCGAGTGTTATTCTTACCGATTATTGTGTAATCCGCGAAATGCGGTTAATTACTTATCTTCATAATACTGATCGATTGGTGGTAATAACAGTTCATACACTGATTCACCCCACCCTGATATAAACACCTTAAAACACCCGTAGCCCGCGTCTTCGTATTTATACGTGGGTTTCATGATCGCTTGTCCTTCGATTTGGATAGCATCAAAATATTGCTCAAGAGCTTCTTTTGCCTTTTCAGTGGAACTGAATATCCCGAAAAACAATGTCCCAATATCTTCTTTTTCTACAAGTACATACATCTTATGCCCTCAAGTCCCAAAAGTAGCTAATCAACGCTTTCCGCCTTCTGATAGCCGGGTTCGGATCATCCGCCACCTGAATAAAGTTAACGTTTTTCATGTTTACCTTGTACGCGGTGGCAGTTGGTGACGTTTGCGAAGTCATATAGTCTTTAATCAGGATCACCGGATTAGCGGTAAACACACTGTTAATCATGCCCTCCATGAAACGAATACGTGCCGCCCATACATCCTGCCCGTTGTACTTCTGATCGCGTGATACCCATGCGCTCACCTCCATCAACCCGCTTGCGCGAACCGTGCTATTACCCGCCCCGTCGCCACGCCCTTGATAGTTATCGGATAACGCGTTGGTGTAGTGGATAATCGAGAAGCAAGGCGTATTTGCGGTGATTTCAGGCCAATCGTAGACAACCGCAGGCGTTGACAACCACGCAGGCATAGAAACGGCATTAAACGCGGTTTGTAGGGCGGCGTTGATAGATGCCTCTACGTTGAAATCACTTGTTACGTGTACCGTTGTCATTAGTCCACCCTATCGGCTATCTCGTTCAACTGCGCTTCCAGTTTATCACCGCCGTTTTCGGCTAACACGTCAATGAAACCCGCAGGCGCTTGTTGACTGCTGCCTTCATTCAGGCGGATGATGTACTCATACTTATCAATCATAGATAAGTCGCTGCCCTGCTCAATTTGCAACCCATCGTCGCTGACTTCCCAAAAGCCGTACATCTCAGGATTGCCCCACCGTGCTTGCGCCCACCCGGTATCCACCGGCATAGCAATTTCGACTTTAGATGCAACGTCTTGGCTCACGTCTAACACCGCTGCCGCTGCCGCTTGTGTCATGGTGGTATGTAGCTCGGAAGCCCACGCTTGTACCGCGTCGAGTCCGTTGACGGTCATTGTGACAGACATTATGGTAAACTTTCTCTGTAGAATATGATTACACTATATTCGCCCTGCCCCCACACGATCATTTCACCGCCTTTCTGTAAGCGGTCAATGTCTGCTTTGGTAAGGACGATAGGATGCGTTCCATAAGCCCCGTTTTTTCCCATAAAAGCATCCGATCCTTCATGGTCATTTTCGTTGTAAAACATTGCGACTTCGTCATACCCTTTATTAGGCTCCGTATCTGTCACCTTTGTTGCATCTGCAAGATACTCGGCTATGATCTCGTTCATTTGACAACCTTTAGCTTCAAGTAGAAATCATATACCACGTTAATGCGCGTTTGCATCTCGTACTGCATTTGGTGGCGTTTTGCGTCCGCAACTTCCTGCGAGTCGTTAGCCGTAGGCACAAGGTGGTGAAACATCTCCGTAATGCGATATTGTGGCTCACCGTCAATCTGAAAGTTGATGCCGCCATTATTGTACTTGAACGTGCTACCGTCGCTAATTTCCGGTGTCATGCTGTGGGTAAACGTGTTAATCGTCAGGTATCGTGTATGACTCGGATCAGTTATGGCTCCATCACTGTGACCATACGGGCTAACAATGTGAACGAGTGCGCCCGGTGTCAGCACGCGGTAGAGTTCGCTGAGGAAAGCGTACCAACCGTCCTGAAGTGTTTTAAGATATTCTATCCGTTCAGATATACTTTTAACGCCAATCACATATTGAGGATTGTGCTTATGATCCGCTTCTTTAATCTCATGCGGCACATGCTCCAAGATGTGTGCCAACACCGCGCCGTCAAACGAATTTGAAGGCAGAGGCCACGGATACGTAAACAGGTCGAACGTTTTGTCCGCGCCTACGCCTTCCACTTTGTCTACGTTGAGCCATAGCGGATAACTGTAAACCGCGTCGTCTACGAGTTCATGGCCTGCCGGTTTCGCGGATGGGAAATGTGTTTTGCCGCAACCAAGGTTCAAGTAAGGTCTAGGTGATGGTTTTTGAGTGATGTCAATTTTGGAATATGTGGCTGACCCATTCTTCCAAACCGTATCCGTTGTTGCTTCGACCATATCCACACTCCCGTACTCCTTTTCCATTTCTTCTATCGGTTTTGGAAACAAATCCTGCCCCGGCCTAAAAAACATTGAGCCTTGTGGAATTGGCGTACCGTCATCGAAGTAAAGTTGCTTTTCGCTGTCTATCACCTTGTTACCGTCATCTGCGTATATACTATCACCGCCGAACACAAGGTCAGTAACTTCATCGTCAAGTTGCTGTACTGTAAAATTAGCCACTGCTTTTGTCACCTTGTACCCCATACTTTCATACGTTTCGCCGTAAATGAGTTTTGTACCGCCTCCATAGTTCGCGTTATACCAATCCGCGACCACCTGACACCGCGCGTCCCATGTATGCCGTTCGCGTACTGTCTTCTGAAGTGCCAACGCGCCAAACTGTGCGAGCATCTTTTCTTCACCGAGTAAGGCTTTTACTTGCAACACACAGGTTTCTTCGTCACCGTAATAAAAGTAACCGCCTAAGCCGAGTTTACGTGCAGTTTCGGGATCATCCAAGTCTAGCAAGTGGTCAGTCAGAACAGCGCAGCCCATACCCGCCGTTTCGAATATGCGTTGCGCCACGTCACCCGCCGCGCTCATGCATAGACTTATGCGACTGTTGTGGTACGCGTCTCTGTATTCGTCGTAGACGAGGCCGGTTGCTGCGAATACCTTGATGCCCTCGGCGCGTAGGCGTTCTATCAGCTTAACGCGCTGTGGATACATGACACCAATCATACACACATCATAATCGCGCATATCCCACGGGATTGACGACGGGGGGAATGCTACCGGATCAGTAGCACACGGGAGCCATGTTTCGTCCAGTTGTGTCACCGGTTGCGCTTGCCCGTGGTAGTGGGCTAGGAAGTAGTGCGCTATGTGATCTTCGCGCACGTTGCGAACGTGGTTATCTTGTACGTACTTGATAATAGGGACATCTCGAAAAAACTTCGGGATATAGTCTAATGTGGCTGTAGTATCCGCTATAATGACTAGATCAGGCTTGCCCCCCTGTTCTATTTCCATAATGCTAGCAGGATGCCATTTGTATTTAATAGGCACATCAACACCCCACGCGTCTTGTAATCGCGCGTATGGTCCATAGGTTTTAACATCATGCCCCAACCGCGTGAACGCGTCGGCTATATACCGCGCCCCTGTGACTTCGTAGTGAACTGCGAGGATGAGGATTTTTAACTTTTGTGGCAAACTGCTCATGTGTGCTAAACCTCGTTAAGCATACTGCCGTTGGGTACAACCATACCGCGAACGGCTTCCTTATTTGTATCCCATTATACCACACACTGTCTACCACCATCGTTCCTTAATCGCTGTAATGTCCGGCTTGATGATTTTCGTGTCCACCCACCGCTTGCGAAAAGTTTCAGCGTTCTTAGCAAACGTAGGTGATCCGCCGCTAGTGCCTGTATGATGGATCAGCACGCAGCGCGGTTCATACCATACCTTGTACCCTGCTAAACGAGCCTTTACGGCTAATTCGACATCTTCAAAATAACCGCGTTCATAGATGGTATCAAAGCCGCCGAGTTGGTTAAACAATTCGCGTCTAATGGCTAATGCCGCGCCGGTCGTCCACGAGACTTCCTGCGGCGTGTTAACTTCCCAATAACGATGGTTGCTGTAGCCTAAGCCAATATGGAACGGAGCACACCCACCGTCAAACTTACCCCCCGCATTCTGTACCCTGCCATCAGGAAACAACAGTTTCGCACCAACGATGCCAACTTGTGCATCAGTGAACGCGTTTACGAGGTGAATATCCCAATTTTGGGATAACGGCTGATGATCTGCATCTTCGCCGACTGCAAACACGTCTTGGTTGACGAAAAATAGAATATCGCCACTCGCACGCGCTGCCCCTGCGTTACAATTACCGCTAAAACCCAAATTAACAGGGTTTCTAGCGGTTGACGACGCGCACGGCGGTAAGACTGCGCGGAAGTCGAGCGACGGGCTGCAATCGTCCTGTACAAGGAATTGAATGTCCACCGTTTTACTAGCGAATACCTGTAAAGACGTGAGACATGTCAACACTTCGTTTAGGTGCTGGTAAGCCGGAATGATAACGCTAATTGTTGGCAATCAACGCCTCCCACACATCCGCGCTGTACGATATTGCCACCGCAATATCGTCGGCATAGTTACGCGCTGTTTCCACCGGATCGCCCTTGTACAGGTTGGCAACGTGTTCGAGGTGTCCGGTTCGCCATGTGACAATGCCGTCGCCGTGGGTGATAATGTCGCTGTTAACGAGTGTGTCAACTGCCATCTCAAGTCGTGCGCTTGCGTTAAAATATTCGGCGGTGACTAAAACGCCTACCGTCCATTCTTTCGATGTCTCCCATACTGCGGGTGACTCGCTCATAGGTTCACGGGTATCGTCTACGGTTGCAGGTTTCTTAGCCATCTAACTCGCCTCCACTAACGCCACCTGATGCGCCATGCCGTCCGGTGACTGTGCTACTGGTTCTATAATCTTCATTATAGCACTAGTTGGCAATGGTGCGGTAGTCACTTCTATAGGCTTCTTACGTGCGAGTGCTTTTTCAATGGCAATCACAGTGTTATCAACAGCAATGCTCCAAGAGCACGATCTAGCGTAATCCATACCCCGCTGTGCCATAGCATAACGTTCGCCGGGGTTATCGTATAACCATTGGAGCTTTTGAGTCATTACCTCAATATTTGGGAGTTTATCCAATGCCCCTCCCCAAGTTGAAGGCATAAAATATTCAACAGGCGGGATTAATATCCCTCTCCCATCTTTTAATACTTCGGTGCCAGCGCACCAGTCTTGAGCAATACTAACCACGCCACACGCCATTGCTTCTAATATTGGAAGCCCGAATCCTTCGCGAAAAGCTAACACACTATGAGCATCAAGCACATTAAACCTGTCTCGTAGTTCTGTGACACCTCTTTTGACAGCATCAGATCGAAATATGATTTTGCCAACGTCCCACCCAAACTGCTTACACAAGGATGGCAAATCCCATCCAGCGGGGGAAACCTCATCCATGTCTAGCAATAATCTCGATGCGGGTTTGTCTTTGGCGAAGTCAAAAAAAGCTTTCATCATTTGCGGGATTGACTTCCTCCCCTGATTTTGAGCAGCAACCCCGAGTACAAACGCGTCCGGCGCAATGCCAAGCGCCTCGCGTATCTTGGCGCGTCCTTCGACAGGTATCTTGTAAAATTTATTCGGGTTGATACCGGGACGTGCTAACCCTGCCTGCACACCCGCATCAGCCCACGCATTCACGCCAAATTCGCTAATCGTCAACAACGCGTCCGATTGCTGCGCGGTGCTCACCCAATCAGGATGAATAGGCGCTCCATCAACAGGCGACAGCATGACAAAAGCAATACGTGACCAGTCGAGCGGCATACTGCGAACAATACCGCTATAAGGCGCATCCTGTATCACGAAAATAACGTCCGGTTGATACGCGCCTGTAAGCGCCATCACCAGATCAGGCCAATTCGGCTTCCCTTGCAAACTTGCCACGTTGTAAGGTAGCGGTTCGCCGTCGTAGACAACGGGTAATAAGCCGTCGTAGGACAGCGACGCGCCCATAATGTGATAGCCACGTTTGACAAGGTTGTTGGATAGTTCAGAGGCGATGCGTCCATACCCAGAACTGACACCCATATCTGAGATCACTAGAATTTTAGTCAATTGTCGCCCCTATTAATTACGCTCAACCAATAACCATTTAACTGCGATGGCTGCGAGTTGCCATCAACACGGAAACGAACACCACGCCAGATAAACTCGTCCTTATCCGTCAACGGTTGCTGTGTGACAATCCGTAAACTGCCGTCGGCTAACTGCCCCATTGGCGTTTGCCGCTGAATATTTGGTGTCACGATGCTACCCATTTGTCCGCCGAGCATCGCGGTTATCGTTTGCTCACGGTAGCTCATCGACTGCCCGAAACCAGCAGCAGGCACACCCGCCGAGGCGCTAATGTACTGCCGCCATGTGCCTGTGAAACCTGCATACTTGAGGATTTCGGTAGTCTGTGCAGCAAGGCGCGGCACGCTAGGATTACGGTAGGCCATTGTTACCAACTTCGTTTTAACAATTCAGGGTTAATATAGCCTGAATAATGTGTAATGTCAGGGCATGATACCGCGATCTGATAATTCCCTGAACAGATGTATCCCCACCCATTAGGGTAATGCGGTGTGTATTCAACGAATTCGACAAGGGCAGTTATCCCGTTTAGAGACTGAATATCGGGGCGCTGATAGGGATAGTGTCCTGTACCTACGTATTGGATAGCGGAAACACCCGCATTAACGGGAACTGTATATGTAACAATGTCACCCTGTTTAAACATTACCAATCCCCCTGATTAATCGACCAACTACCGAACGAACCGGCTGACGTGCTTTCGGCTTCAATCTGCTTTTGAAAAGCATCATACATACGCGATAACATGGATTGTGCGCTCGTATCATCGTAACTGGTGCCGTCGCTTGCCATCCAACGCGCTCGTTTAAGACTGTCAAACATCAACGCCTCAACGGCTTCCGCTGCTGCGCCAATAATAGAACCGCCGCCGTCAATAAGAAAGCCGCTAATTTCGTCATCCGAAAATACCGTGTGAATATAGTGCACATAGTAGGCGCTGTTAGCACTAATAACACCGGAAAAGGAAAGCGTGCCGGATGCGTCAAACGTGCATCCGGTGGCGCTCCATGCTGTGCCGTTCAAAGGTACGTAAGCGCTTGCTGTGGTCACATTTTCATGTGCCAATTGGATCACCTGCGCCGTACCATCGCCGTAGCGCGTTAAGTTCTCAGCGATAGGCTTATCAGCGATTTTGACGCGTACTTTTTGAAGGTCAGTCAGTGGCATTATTGCACAATTATTCCGTAGTATAGATAGGCGCTGCCCGTACCACCTGCGGCGCTGTAACAGGCGTTTACCTGTGCGCGGACAAATGGATAATAGGCGCTTGTTTGTGCGGTCGCGGTGGTCGTTGTCGCTGTATACGTGGCAACGGGCATCCATCCCGCCCCGTCGTGAGACGCTTGAATACTAACAACTGCGCTTGAACCACCTGCCACATACATGATGTACGTTGATGGATACCCCGCGCGGGTATCCATCGCGGGGGAGCTATACGCGCTTGCTGTTTGCCCACTCAGTAGAAAATTGGAGGGATTCGAAATGACATTCATTATGCCTCCTCAGAAGCGGTTTCTTCCTCTGTCTCATCTTCAGTGACGGGCTTCTGTTTACCCTTACCCTTAGTAGTCTGCTTTTGACTTTCAATGAATGACATCAGCGCGGTTTCGAGCTTTTCGAAACGGGCTTCTAAGGTGTCAGTGCGTGCGACAGACTCGGAGATTTTAACCTCTTTCAAGTAGTCTTCGCGCAAACGGGTCAGTTCTTTGAATTGGTTAGGGAAATACTGCGGGAATTGTGCGATTTGGATGTTGTGCAGCTTATGCACGTTTTCAAAGAACACCTTGAACGCGGGATTACGCCCGATCTGTGCTTGCAGACTGTTGTCACCGTCTAAATGAGCTTTGTCGGCGGTTTCGCATACGCTTTCAGCCCATTCAAGAATAGTCATATTTGGTTCCATTTGTGAATCCTTTCTAAGGGGAGGGCGAACCCTCCCATAATGCGATTAAGCAACCAATGGCGCAGCGCTAGAGCTTGAGAAATAGGCGAAACGGTCATCGCGCATACCCACACCGTACCAGTTACGGACGCGGTAGCGGATCACATCACGCAGGAAATAGTTCTCACTTTGCGAACCCATTGATTCGACCATCATAGTGATCGGGTCAACGCGTTGGAACGTGACAGCACGTTTGCTTTGTCCCATCCACCACGCATAAGACGAACTAAACTCAGGACTCACGATGATGGTACTCACCGCGTTAAAGAAGCTGTTGATAGTGCTTGTACCGTACACTTCGTTTGTGGTGTTACCACCTTGACGGCTACCGGTTGCGCCATTCAAAAGCTGATTAACTGCCCACCATAGTTTCGGACCACAAATCAGGGTATCCGGTGATACGTTCAAGTATTGACCTGAAGTGCGATCTTTCATAGTACGCAGCACATTAAACGCGGTAATCAAGCCGGTAGCGCTAAACGTGGTCGCAGCGGTATTCGCACCTTCGTCGTTGTCGCCTGTGGTGTTGCTGCGAACATAGTTAGCCGCTGTGGTGATGATGTTCATCACGTCTTGCTCTTCACCACGTCGCATAGCACGCCCTAGCAAGTCGGGGATTTCGCGCACCTTGCCGACCTGATCGAAACGCTGCATCTCTTCAGTAACAGGGATGATATAGCCGCGTTTGGCATTCTTGATAATCAAACCGCTGTCAAAGTTCGTGCCGATTTCAGGATACGGTTGACCTTCGTTCACAATACCGGGCAAACCGATAGCCGCATCGAATAGGTATTCTTCTTGCTGCTTATCGCTGTTGACTACACGCACAAACTGCGGATAGGTCACAGGGGTTTCATTGTAGCCTGTGAATAAGTCCACCTGTAACCCTACGCGCAATGCGTCAGGGAAGTTATAGGTGCTCAGTTCGGCTTCTGTCAGGTCAACTTTTTCAGGGTCAACGGTAATGCGTCCGCGTCGGTCACGGGGGAAGGGAATCATGTCTTCAGTCAAGTTAGTACGCTTGACTTCCGGTTTAACCTCTTCAATACGCCCCGCCTGTACATCTAGTACCTTGAATACGGTTGTTGCTTGGATGTTTTCTTTTATAGCCATGTTGTTTTCTCCTTAGTACCAGCTAGGGGCGACAGGCATGAGACGGATAAGCAATTGCCCCGTCCCAGCTAAACCGGACGTTGGATAAGAGGCGATCACTTGCGCTACGCCTGAAGGTGTGCCGCCTGTCGGATTGGCGCTAATTTGAACCGGTACGGCAGTGTTCCATGTAGAACCAACACCCGTTACGCCTGTACTCGCATTAACACCGCTGCCTGTGGTAACAGGATAGGCATGAACACCGAGTAGAGGGCGACCGCTGAAGGATGCGGATACCAAAAAGAGGCCGCGCGTTGAAATGATGAGTGCTGAGTTAACAACAGTACGTCCGGCGCGATCCTGTGTGGGGTTTTTGTCGAGGGCAATGCCTGCGCCTGACACCTTATACCATGCGTTGGCATCTTCAGCAGCCATAATACCGCTGCCCGACCATGCCACCCAGTCACCGGGGTTGATTACGTTGGTGGTCGCGTTGGCGTTTCCGTAAACGTAAACGTCGTCTTCCACCATTGGAATATTTGCAACAGCGTTAGAAGCTGTAACAGTCATTATAAATTCTCCTATTGTCCTAGTATGCGTTGTAAGTCTTCGGGGGATTGAACTGTAGCCAACGCCTCGCGCATTTCCTGCGTCGGGTCACGTTTTACAAATGCCCCGATTTGCGGAGACACTTGCTGACTTGCGCCCGTGACCACGGTACGGGTAGGTGTGCTGCGTTGGGCTTTCTTTTTCTCAATGTCAATCCGTGCTAACCATTCGCCTTCTGGCAGTTTGGTTAATGTTTCGCGCAAGTCGCTTTCGTAAACAGGTGGCAACCGTGCCGCCCGTAACGCCTTCTCAATCGCCAATTCACGCCTTACTGATACCAGATCGGTATGAGTAGCCTCGTGTGTTGCGCGTAAGGTGTTTAGTTCATTTTGCGCTTCTGTTAACGCCTGACGCGCGTTCTCAGCATCAGCTTTCGCCGCCTTGAGAGCTTCGTCTTGGCGTACTGTTTTCATCTCGTTCTGAACACGCTTAACGTACTCAGGACGGGCTTGGAACCATTCTTCAAAGGTCATTTCATGTAGAACCATGGCAAGCATTTCGTCACTACTAGCTGACTCCGTATAACTGCCCCCTGCTGCCGGGTCTACAACATCATCAACGCTAAATGCGCGGGTTATGCTTTCAACAACAAGCATATCTTGCCCGTCCATTTTCTGCATTTTAGCGTCACCTGCGGCATTAATAGATAATCCCGCTAAACTGCGCGGTGCACCGTTAAGGATGGCTTCTACCACAACCATGACATCACGTCCTGACGTAGTAGGTAAGAACTGCCGATCTGCGCGAATACCGCCGTTTTCATAGCGCACATTTTTATACCATCCAGTCAGCTCACCCATTTTCCTGTTTTTGGCGTGACTGTCAAATGCACGGCTCCCTTCGAATATAGGGGTTGCCTTTTTCAAGACATCTTCACTATAAAAACGGTTATTAAGAGACTTACCAGCTTTAATAAGCCCGACGTTTCGCAATTCATTGGTTGCGGTGTCAAATCGGGCTTCGCTTAAGTCAATATTCTCTACGAGGATAGTCGTCATAGTTGCGTACTCTCTAATCTAGTATCTTGCATGAAGAAATCAAGTTCATCATAGAACCCGTATTCGTCTAACCATTCGCCCATATCGTCGGCAGGTGGTTCGTTTGGGTTGTCTACCGGTATTACCAACGGGATGATAAAACACCGACAACCAGAATGACTGCCATCAGGCGGTAAGCCTAATAACAGTATGCCAATGAGCGAATTGATGACGAATATTTGCCCATTGTGACTTTGGCACTCAGGACACACACGGTTATCGTTACTTGTCACCCACATGCAGCCAAGTAACATTTCTGTATTGGCTTTGTAGGCCTCTGCACTAGCATGGTTAGCTGATCGCACAATCGCAGTACGCGCGGGTAAGGATACCGCGTTGTACAACCCCTTTGCCGCGTCTTTCGGTTTGGCATTCACGCCTAGCACGGTGCTAATGTTTTGTGTGACAGCTAACACGCTAGCCGGTTGCTGTGCCGTATTATTCAGTACCCGTTTGAGCTTAACGATACTCGTATTGACAGCGGTTAGATAAACATCTTGCCATTCACTGCCGATATAGTCGTAAGTCGCATTGTCAACCGCCTCTGTAAGTCCCGGTTGTAAGATCGCCTGTGCAACCTTATTCGAGGCAAGACGTTCTATTTTTACGCGCTTATCACGATGGGACGCTTCGTCAATTTGCCATAAGCGCCCATACCATCCAGCGGCATAAGCGATAGAGGCATACTGATAACTCACCCGCGCGGCTACCCCCGCAAAATCGGTTAATTGTGCGGTGGCATACTGAGACACCATACGCCTAAACGCGATGCTGTCTGATGTGTTGCCTATCTCCGTAAGCCGCAACTGTCCGGCAGTCTGTAGCGCATAATCGCGGATGTTGCTATTGACGCGCTTAAGACGGTTGTACAAGTCAAGTGCAACGCGATCCTCGAACCGATAAAGTTTCTTACGCAGGTACGTTTCGCATACACGCCCTGCATAGTTGAGCTTGTCGCGTGGTACAAATGCCTGCCCACGATGCATCATGATGTTTTGCAGTTGGGCTTTAGTGAATGGCATTAGGCATCCTGAATAAGTATTGTAAATACACCTTATCAGAACCTATCCTAATTTGGTGTATTTTGCATCGGATCAGACGGCGGGATCATTTCAGGCGGTGGTGGTACTAACCCCTGTGCAATGTTGGTGTGATTCTTCACCCGTTCCCGTTGGATCTTCTTTTG
>Ga0213919_1000305_pt1 | contig 22739 bp, 33 predicted proteins | sample McNCre317MG_FD_161056 | JGI IMG/M metagenome (GOLD analysis project Ga0213919, IMG submission 161056) | Freshwater microbial communities from McNutts Creek, Athens, Georgia, United States - 3-17 MG | ecosystem: Environmental > Aquatic > Freshwater > Creek | place: USA: Georgia | collected... | reverse complement strand
CCCCAGAAGCGCCGCCATTTCGCCCCGGGATACCGTCGGGGGATTGCTGCGTTTATCTATGAAGCTCAAGGACATTATCAGTTATTCTTTTTTATACATAAAATTTTCTTTAATCTGTATTACTGAGGACAATATGCGGGAAATCGATCATATCTGGAGTTGTTTTATTTTCATGGATTTGAATTGCTTCATCTTTATAAATACCAGGACCGGCCATCCAATAGTGACCATGATCGCCTGTTGCTTCCAGGACATCTCCAACGTTATAAATCCGTTGGATATTATTTTCACAATCTTTAACTACCACAGTTTTAATCATTTTGATTTTGATCATAAATATATGATGTTTTTATTTGGTTATTTGGTTTTATTTAGAATACTTTGTAAAAGTAGACCATCTGGGGATTGAACCCAGTACCCTCGGCTTATAAGGCCGATGCTCTCACCAATGAGCTAATGGTCCAAAGTGGGGTAGACGGGAATCGAACCCGTACGCGTTAAGCATAAGATTTTAAGTCTCACATGTCTACCAATTCCATCACTACCCCAATATTTTAAGTTATTTTATCCAAACAATTTTATTAAACTAGTAAAGGTTATTAAACTTATGATTAGGAAAAAATGGATAGTTTTTATGTCATAAATTGGAATATTTGGTTGGATATTTGTGGGTTGTTTTGTTGGTTCTTCAGCTTGGTAACCTTGACAACCTATGCGATATGCATCAGTAGATAAGATGTAAAAACTAGGAGCTGGGGAGGCTTTCAAAAATTTGCCAGTTTTAGGACATCTAATATTATATCTTTTTTTCTCTTTGTTTTCTTCTCCCTTTATTCTGATTTCCATATTTTTTAAACGCTTGGAATTGTGTCTTTATTTCAATTAGTTTTGTTCTTTATTTCCCTGATGGATTGTCCTTGATGGATGTTTAATCCCTCGCAGAGCATTTCCCACGTAGTAAATCCTTCCATTCCTTCTATTACTGTTGTTGTGATATTAGTAATATAAAATCTTTCCAATTTTTCGATTTTTTCCATCATGGACGTCACATTTTCATCAGTGTTTATGAACAACAGCAATGTAAGGCCTTTGTTTGTTTTTTCGGCCACTAATATTGATTGGTTGTTGTTTTCCCCTCCTGCGATATCCATTATATTGTTTATTTCTCTTAGGTGATGTATGTACAATCCAGAGTTTATTTTTGTTTGCATTGTTAGGTAGATAATCCTACCTGAATATTTGCAGGTCATATTTTTTATTTCAATCATCTAGATTTCTTGTTTTTTCTAAAGGTACAAATATTACAATGAATGTTTATACATGTTTCAGGTTCTGGGGTTGGTTCTAGGATTGGGATATTTTTCACTGTTGGTTTGTTTCCGTTATAACCTATATTTCTGAAAAGAAAAAAGCCGGCAGGATGAAGCAATTGTTCCAAATCCCAGTTATCGTAGGATGGTGATTTAAGCCATTCAAAAATATATTCGATAGTAGGGTCGATACCGAATCTCACGATGAATTTGTCACCGGTAAAATATCGGAGCTCTACGATTTCCTCATACCCATTTTTTGCATACCATCCCAATTCCTCCATTGCTCTTTCCAAGTTTGGAAAGTCGACCAGATAACGATGGCCGCCTGTTTCAGTCAAGAACAAGGTGTAAGGACGGACCCTATCTTCGTAATAGATGCCAGTATGAACATCAATCCCGATGACCCTCTGGTTTCTATAGTAGCAATTCATATTATTTGAACGCTTGGAATGTTTTTCTTATTCCAGATACGATTAAAGCCGGATTTCGTCCGGCTTTTTAGGAACATTCAATCTTTCTTTGTTGGTTGTCGGATTCTCTTTTTTTCTAGTTCTCTTTCTTTTCTCATTCGTTCTTCTTCCAATTCCGATATTACCCAATCGGCAGCTTCCTTGAACAATGATAAGAATGATTCACATTGATCATTTCTACCAAATGATTCCGTTGAAATAAAGGGGATAAATCTCCGCATTGTATCGTCGACTTGGTTTAGCAAACCGATGGAATAGGAAAATTCAGGTAACATATTCCACCTATCAAGTCTAGACACTCGAACGGTGAGCATAGTATTTGTATCTGTAAAATCTCTTGCGGTTTTCCATTGCATTTTTTAATCCTTTATTTTTATTTACTTTTTAAAAGTAGGCCCACTGGGAGTTGAACCCAGTACCCTCGGCTTATAAGGCCGATGCTCTCACCGTTGAGCTATGAGCCCTTCTGAGTGGTGGATGTTACCACCACTTTTTATATTTATTCCTTAATTTCCTTATTTTCTTCCATCTGTTCGCTCCACCACGTAATTTTTCCGGTCTTAATTTCCAGGCTCGCCCCGGTCGCAAATTTCAAAGTTGCAATGATGAGCTGAATCTTAACCTTCTCCTCTCCTTTTTCTTCTTTTGCCTTGGCGACCATATGGGCCAAGGCTTTGTTCAAATTGCTCATCGTTGCTCTTCGTACTGATACCCTTTCCTTCTTTTCCTTTTCCCCACCACTTCCGCTTCCCTTTTCTTCACCGTCTTCATCTTCATCACCAATCAATCCCAATGACCTCTTGAGGTGATTTTCCTGTTCCGCCCTTGGCACTGTTGCTGCAACTTTGACCAACCAGTCAGTAGTACATACTTGGTGGGTAGTTGGCATTTTTTTACCGTCCGTCCCAATACCAAAAGATGGCGACTGTTCCATCTTCCATCGTTCAAGGATAACCGGTTCGCATGATTCAACTATCCGTACCAAGTTATTGATATAGCTTGTCCCCTTTCCGGTCTTCTTCCCTATATCTCCTCCTGATAGTTTATGGTCACGCTTCAGTGCGGCGAATGCCATAGCCTGGTCATATGGAGTGAGTGACTCCCTGGCCAAGTTTTCAGACAGGTTGCTGATTTTTCGACCCAATTCGTCGTTATCTGGTTGGACTTCCATACGGATGGAAGGCCAACCCAACAATTGGGCTGCCGCAAATCTCCGGAAACCGAAAACTAATTCATACTTCCCATTTGGGAGTGGATATCCTCCTACCGCTTGCAACTGGCCAGTTTCTTGCATTGCAAGAGCCAATTCCTTTACTTCCTCTTGTCCCATTGAGGTTCGGAAATTCTTTGCCGGGTCGGCTACGACCAACTTGATTGGGACGTTAATTGTAGTTTTTTCGGTAGTAATACTCATTTTATTTTCCTTTGTTTCTTGGTTCGGATTTGAGGGTATTCCCCTAAATTTCAACGTTCCGCGTTTTTCTTTTATTCCAGGCTCGTCAAGCTCGGCTGCTTCTCAAAAGCAATTCTACCAGGTTCTGAATTTTCAGTCAATTTGGATGAATTTTTTCGAGATATATTTTATGTATACATCGTGCATGTATTGACTTTTATTCGTGTATGTGTTAAAATGTCTCCCTGGATTTCTTTTTGAAATCCAATTAAGGAATGAAAATGGCAAAAGAATCTGAAAATATGGGACATATCGAAGCATCTGAAGCGCCTGAAGGTTTTAATATTAAAGTTGGTCGAAATAAGGGCGATGGTTGGGTACGAAAGTTTAAGGGTTGTACTGTCCAAGGCATCCTCCTGGGGTGTTATACCATGAGGAAGGCCAATTCGGATGGGAAGCCTCGAAAGTATTTTCAGGTAGAACTAACTCGTCCGATTGAAGCAGTTCAAGTGCTTGGGGAGGATGATGAAGGTTATGATGAAGAAGCTGAGGATGGAAATAGAGTTGACGTACGTTTGGAACCAGGAAAGATTCTAAACGTTGACATGTCAGTTGGGTTGAAGGATTTGGAACCATATTTTGTTGATGGTAATCGTTACGAATTGCATTTCTCCTATATGGGTCAGGACAAAAAGTATCGGAATATGTGGCGTGTTAATGGTCCTTACTTGAAGCCACTCAAGTAATATATCCAGTTTTAGGTAGCCACTCAAGTAATATCCAGTTTTAGGCATATTAAAAATTTCAAAGGTCGGCTTCTCTGGGGCCGACCTTTTTTGTAGGAGTCAAAAATGAAGCGAGTAATATTGTTGGCTGGTCCTTCTAATTCGGGTAAGTCAACTTTGGCTGATGCATTATCTTCTGTTTTAGGGTCGGTGGTAATCAGTACCTCCAATCTGCTTAGGGAGGAATTAACTTACGAACAACACTTAACATTCCAAACTTCAGCTTCCACAGCTTCCTTTGAGGATAGGGCTTACACGGCCGCGGTTAACAATCCGGCCACGTTTAACGATCGATTTAGAAGTTTTTTGGCGGATTTGTTTGAAACACCGACATTGGTTGAGGTGGACACTATTAGGAATCCTAGTATCTTGGACGATTTATATAAGATTGGTTCTAAGTTAGATTTGGAACATCCGGATTGGATATCGTGCCATGTCGATGATTTTCTAAAAGGCACACACAAGGTTGTAGTTGATAGTATCCGTTCGGAAGCACAAACTAACGTTTTTTTAAATGGATATGACCCATTGTTGGTTAACGTGACGGCCGATGATGTTGATTTTGAATTGCGAGGGGAAAAAAGGAATAGCGGGTTGGATGTTTATTATTTTAAAAATCCGCACATCACTTGGAATTCATCCAGGACAGATATCCTAGAAATTTTGCAAAGGATAGATAACTACGAAGAAGGAGCGGTCGACCTAATCATAGGTGGACAATATGGGTCGGAAGGTAAGGGAAAACTTGCCGACTTGTTATCCCCGGGATATCAACACCTAGTCCGCTCCGGAGGTCCGAATGCTGGTCATTGGGTAAGGTCCGATACGATGGAATTTTGTTTCCACCAAATTCCATCGGGAACATTAAACAATCCGACGGCTAATCTATATATTGCCGCAGGCGCCACTATCGACCTTCCCGGATTGGTCCGGGAAATGTACGATGTTAACTGTATAACTAATAATATAAATAATAGACTATTCATAGATGATAAAACTTTTTTGATTACTGCGGAGGATAAAGCCATCGAATCCTCAGTACTGGTGTCGACCATAGGTTCGACAGCATCTGGAGCCGGAGCTGCCGCGGCGCGGAGGGTATCTCGGGTTGCCGATATCTCCGCAGGAGAATTGGGCCTCGTTGGGCAATGCACTGGTTTATCATTAACTAATGTGAGTGATAAACTGAGTCAAAAACTCAGGGCAGGTGATAAGGTATGTGTCGAGGGAACCCAGGGTTCCGCACTTTCCTTATATCACGGACCATATCCCTACGTTACTTCCAGGGATACTAACGTTGCCGGGTTGTTGTCCGAAGTGGGAATCGCCACCAAGTGGGTGAGGGATATATGGATGGTGATAAGATCATTTCCAATAAGGGTGGCTGGTAATTCCGGACCGATGTCTATGGAGATTACTTGGGAGGATGTGTCGGAATTCTCCGGAAGGACGGCGCAAGACCTTCGAAATTCGGAAATTACGTCCACCACCAAGAGGCAAAGGAGAGTTGGTTTATTCGATACGGAACAATACGTGAATAGCGTGTTAATAAACCAACCCACTCATATCTTCCTAACGTTTGCCGATTACCTAGACCCAAAAGCTATGGGAGTCAGGGATTGGGGGATGTTACCATCCGTGGTCAGGGATTTTGCATCTAACCTAGAAGATTTAGGCGGTGTTCCGGTAGTCGGAATTTCCACCGGAAGGATGAGGGAGGACGTTGCCTGGAAACCAGGTTACGGATTACCCCTGCCTCAGTCTAAGGGGACTTTGTGAAGTGTAAACAGTGCCAGGTGGGGGAAGACATCTTAAAAAGGTTGGGGTTTAAGGACACCGTAAGGTGGGCGAAAATAGAAAATTCTCCCAACGACACCTTACATGCTACTTACTCAAACCTTTCAAACTTTTCCAAGGCAGAATCTTGGAAATCAATCTGTTGTGCCTTTGGGTCGGAGATTGCGTGGGTATTAGCCTCACGTAACCAGAGACCTCTTATATATCTCGCCCATCCATTGAGTGGACAATTTGCCTCGAACGTACAAATAGCAACCCAATGGGTCAAGTGGTTTAGAAAAAGAACGGTGTATGAGTTGTCGACAATCACCGGTTGCTTTTACCAAGCAAGGCCAATCGTACAAGCTCCTTGGTTGGGGGGAGTAGAGCCGGATGGAAAATTTAGGGAAGCTAAAATATTGGAATGCATGGAGAGTGTTAGGATTTATGATGAGGTGTGGGTGGTTGGGTATTTTAGTGAAGGGGTCGAAGCTGAGGCCAGATCGGCGAAAGTATATCGTGATTTGACCTGGTTGGGCAGGAAACCACCCGATGGGAAAAAATTTTCCACTTTGATGAAGGAGAAGGAAAGGGAGAAGGCTAATGTTTGAAGAAATAAGAGGTGACAGGGAATTTCACCTAGTAATCAGATTGTCGAGAGAGGAAAAACTTTTTATATACGAGTATGCAAAAAAAAGGGGTATTAGGGTGACTACCTTAATTAGGGGATTGTTAAAGACACTTGAGGAAAAAAATGTGGAAACTTAATGAAATCGGGTGTGAGGTAATAGATACCGAAAGTCAAACAATTGCCGTGGGGGAGAATGCGGAAGCTTCACGGAAGTTATACGAGCTAGTGTTAGAGATAACTAGCTCCATGACAAAAATTTATTGCACAAATCAAAAATGTAAAGATTGTGGGGGATGGGTAGAAAGGAATAAACAGGATATTGCAAATGTCATGTGCCTGTGTGACACCTGCCAAACTCCCATGTATCCAATCCCGACACATAAATATCAATATCGATTAATTAATCATGAAGATATCGATGACCTGAAGAAAAAATTGTTCGAGGGGAGGGTCTGGTGGATATCAGGTTACGCTTACATATTGATTATCAATTATGCCGGTGTTGAGTATAATTACTATATTAAAAACAAAGAATGGTGGTGTGACTTATTGGACAATCACCAAGATATGGTAGTAAAGTTGTATTGTCGTAACGATCGTTGTAATTCATTTGGGGAATACATAACACGATCTTCAAAAGTGGCAAATAGTGTGGTTTTTGTATGTGACGTATGTGGCAAACGTATGGACATACTATGAATGCCCAAACAACCAAAGATCAGAATTTCTTATGAAGCTGATGGTAAATATCTGTTGAGATTGGTTCATGCTGTGGAATGTGACAACAGACTTTCTTTCTCAGAGAAGAAATGCCTGATGGATAAACTTCAATCACTTGCGAGTGATTTTAGAGAGATAGGGGAAAGAAATGGTCAAAAACAAGAACAAGAGGACCAAGACCAAAGCCAAGAACAAGAGGACCAAGACCAAAGCTAAAGCCAAGACCAAAACTAAAACCAAGACCAAAGCCAAAGCCAGGACAAAAACCAAAGCTAAGACCAAAGCTAAGACTAAAATCAAAGCCAAGACCAAAACCAAGACCAAAGCCAAGGCCAAAGCCAAGACCAAAACCAAAGCCAAGACCAAAACCAAGCGGATTAAGACAAAAACTAAACAAACTAGAAAAGCTAAGACCAAACAACCAACTAGACAGGCTATAATCGATCTGCCCAAAATACCCGCCGGTTTTACCATCAATCTACAGGGAGGTGTTGAAGGTCTAAGTCAAGAACAATCATATGCTAAGATTTTATCTAGGTTGGAAGGGGCAAAATATGATTTGCCTAAGAAATATGAATCGCGTGTATTAGTACACGCGTACAAAGATGGGAGCATTGACGGCGAATTGTATATAAAAGTACCTGATGATACCGAAACGTCTGAATTTGATTTGTATGACGCATTTACCCCACTTAGTCTTGGTAAATCGTTTTGGATAACGGCAGGAGCTAGGTATATTATAGAAAAAGATGATGAGATATATAGGAGGTATAAAGGATTGAATCAAGTAGAGAGTAATTACCAGACGGCAATACAACCGAATATTGTGGAAATTCACAACGTTCTAAGAAAGGTAATATTGCCTGGCATGGCTGCTCGGTACAAAAGAGAAGCAAAATATGTTTATATTAGGATACATTGGAATCCCCAAGGGGAGAGGCCACGACGTTAGCTACTTTTGAAAAGCAGGACGACGTTAGTTACTTTTGAAAAGCAGGAAATATGCAAGATAAAGATATGATCAACATTCCATCTTCCGGAAATATTGTGGTGATAGATATAGAAACTATTGCGGAACCATTCGCGGATGATCCATCCAATCCGCTTAAATTCCCACCGACATGGGCTTGCAAAATTGTTTGTATTGGATGGGCAATTATGACTAAAAATAAAGTCATGACATCGTTTGGACATATCAAGGGAGAAGAAGAAAAAATTTTAATTGAATTTTCAAAGATGATGTTTGGATCTCCGAATATAGTCACTTATAATGGTAGGAGGTTTGACATTCCAGTAATTCAGATGAGGAGCTTTAAACATGGAGTGCCCATGCCATGGCTCTTGGAATCAAAGTATCGATATGGAACATTCCATACTGACTTATATGATCACTTGTCCATATTCGGAGCACACTCCCCTGGAAAATTGGACGATTTGTGCGTTTTAATAGGATTGCCAGGGAAAGGAGAGATCGACGGAGCTTCGGTAGGTAAAATGTGGGAAGAAGGAAATATTTCTGCAATATGTCACTATTGTGAATCTGACGTGGTGCAAACTGCTATTTTATATATCCACTATGAAATGATAGTTGGAAAAATGAGTAAAGATAGGTATATTGCGAAAAAACAACACATCCTTGATATGTGGGCTAGACCTAAAGATATTTTGTCGTGTGATTCTAGGGAATATACGGAACATTTTCACCCAGAAGCTGGGAAAGTAACTGGATCTGGCATAGTTTTTATGGGGATGGTGGCATGGGTTTTTGTTCTTTTTTATTTTTTATTTAATTTTACCAACTTTGCGGATTATCCCATTGCAATAATAGCTGTTGTGATGTGGGTAGGCGCACTTTTCTTGTCGTGGTATGAAATTTTTGGTGATAATAGCCAATTTCGAAAATAACTCAGGATGATAACAAGGATAGACAAAGACAGAAAAAGACCTAATTTTTTAGTATATGACTTGGAGTGGATACCTCACGAAATGAAACTGAGAATGTGTGGGGTATATGACGAAAAAAAAGGATATAGGTGTTACTCTAGTATAGACAACTTCATAAAGAACGAATTAACACATAAGAATAGGGGAAGTTGGTTCTACGCTCATGCCGGCGGGTTAGCCGATTTTCAATTTGTCATAGAAAGACTATCTCACCTAGGATATTACGTTCAGGGTTCCACATCTGGATCATCAGCCATAATAGTACACATAACACGTCCCGTTTGGAAAAACGGGAAGTGGGTGTCTGGAAAAGATGTTTGGCATTTTGTAGATTCATATTGGTTGTTGAGAGACTCCCTTAGGAACATAGGAAAATGGGTTGGTATGGATAAGGGAAATGCGGACGAATCGGTGGAATGGTATTCCACCGTAGGATGGTATGAATTAAGAGACTATAATGAACAAGATTGTTTAATTTTATACAAAGCTATCAAACTATTTGAGGAAACTTTGTATGAATTAGGAGGCCAACTGCGCATGACTCAAGCGTCATGTGCTATGGACCTCTTTCGAAGGAGGTTTCTAACCAACAATATAGAAACCTCCATGACGATAAACAGGATAGCTAGAAATGCATATTTTGCTTCTAGGGTAGAAGTATATGCTACACAGTGTCAAAATGCGTACTATTATGATGTTAATTCATCATTCCCGTACGCTATGACATTTCAACAACCTGGGGAATTAAAAAATTCCTACAGGGGATTGCCCGATTGGGATGGTCCGTTTTTAGCGGACGTATCTGTAACTGTTCCGGAAAATTACCTCCCACCACTTCCAGTCAGAATGGGGGGAAGGTTATTTTTCCCAGTCGGATCATGGAGAGGTTGGTACTCGAACATAGACCTGGAAGTGTTGGAGAAATCCGGAGGTCGGATTGATAAGGTACATGAATCAATCACTTTTGAAAAAAATAATGACCTTTCGGAATTCAATCGCGTGCTGTACGATATTAGGAAAAAATCAGACGGATTTATCAAAATAGCGTGCAAGTACCTCATGAATTCTATATATGGAAAGTTTGGAGAATCAGAGGTAAAATCTGAAATAATAGTAAATCCTCCTGAGGTACTACCTACTTGGGTTATGACAGCTCCTGGTATATTTGTACATGAAAAAACGGTAGAAGTACCCCACATGCACGTTCCAATAGCCGTACACGTAACGGCTATTGCTAGGAGGACTATCTTTGATTATATGAGTTGTTCCTCCGAGTTGCATTATTGTGACACGGATGGATTCTCTACTACGGATCGTTACGAGGATGGGTCAAATTTAGGTGAAGTAAAATTAGAAAAATATATACAAGAAGGCAGATTCATACAAGCCAAAATATATGATATAAAGGGGACCGATGCTCAATTGAAGCCGGTGAGGATATTGAAAGCAAAAGGATTTTCAAGAATGACTCTCGAAAAATTTGAGAGGTTGATAAATTTTGAAGAAATAGAATATTCAAGAATGGCCAGGATAAAAGAAAATGCTCGAAGGGGCAATTTTGCCCCTAGGGAAACAATATTAACCAAAAGCATTAATGAAGATGCTATTGGTAAGAGATACTTTTATCCAGATGGGGAATCAAGACCTTGGACAATTCCAGAACTAAAAGATCATTTTGGGACGAAATAATAAACAAACCATATTACCATTAGATGAATTTACCCTAAAACTGATAGAAGAATATGAAAGAATGAAAATGAAAACAGTTGACTTATTAGGAAATTATAACTATGGGGATAATGGAAAAATAGTAATTACTTTAGACTACGGTCAGAGAGCATTTCTAAAGATGATTGGAAAGTCATCCTTAAAAATAAACAAAAAAAGGTTACGACCTAATGCTATACTAGGAATTGATATGTTAGTTAAAAAGGGAGTAATAACAGAAACTCCCTCAATAGGGGAAGACAGTTGCTTTTACAAAGCAACCGATTTTGGAATCAAAATATTAGAAGCGATGAAAATATTATGACTAATCCCAAAAATTGGAATGCATTACAAGAAGAAATCACCTCTTGGGCACAATTTAATTTTCCAAATACAACAACCCAACAATTATTTTGGGGAATACAGGAGGAAATAGGGGAATTTTTTACTGCTCGTATGATGTATGGTGATTTAACTATATATCCATCGATATTGCACATAGTTAATGGTCAAATACGTAAAACAATCGACCAGATGTTTGATGCAATAGGCGATCAATGCATATATGCCATAAATTTATGTCAACTGATGGGGATAAAATTTGGGGGTATCCTCAACCAAAATAGGAAGTACGTTTCACCAGAATATTTATTCATTGGGATAGGGGAGGTAAATCAAGCGTATTTGAAAATATCACAAAATATTAGAAAGATAGATAAAAATGAGTTGGATCGCAGGATGATTGAATTTATCAAAGGATGGTCCTATTGGGCCACCTCAAGCATATTGGAAATATCCACATTTAGTATCACAACACCAAATTACCTTAATCCAACACAATTGAAAAAATTTTTGGCAAAAAAGGATGATTTAGACTTATTTGAAATCACAACCCAAGTTTGGGAGGATGTTAAAAAAAGAAATTGGGTATTACATCCTGATGATGCCCAATTGCACGTAAAATAAAGTAATGTTAAAATATTACGGATGACCAAACACTATAATTTTTTGTTCTTGTTTTTTGTTTTTTCACTTGGATGTCGAACTCCAACTCAGGTTCCTATTGAATTTAGGACAGCCGCAGTGGTGATGGAACAATCCGTCGCTTCCGTCACTTCTCCCCAAACCATTTTGGGGGATAAGTTGAATCATTTGAAGCAGATTATCAACCAATACCAACAGATGGTTTCCGGGGATTGGAGTAGTAAAATCGTCCCACTACTGAGGAAGGCATATAATGCATATGAGGAATTGCGCGTTGAATTGTCTTTACCAAAGTTGCCAGATTTCGTAGTTGACCTGCTCGGATGCCCATCACCCGACCCACTACCACCAACCGTTTAGAACTAAGGCCCCAATTGACTGTTGGGGCCTTAGTTATATAAGGAATATCCATGTTTGAAAATAAAATAAAAAATCTCGGACAATCACTGGCTGAAGGTCTATTTGAAAAAGCAGAAATTATTGAAAAGCTTGTTGAGAGACATCCAGAGGCAAAAGCTGGATTAGTCATCCGAGCGATGGTTCTTAGGGATGTTGCGGATGTGATAATATTTATTACAAAAAAGTAAATATTATTTGTAATAGATGAATTGTGTTATACTAAAAGACAATCACCTTTCCCCTTAAAATCATTTAAAAACCAAAGGATAATTTTATGGCTCTCCAGTTGACTAAGGCGCATGCAAAGCAAGCATTTGAAAAGTATGAACATCTGAAGCGACGAGTCTCGAATATGAGGCAGAAGGCAGAGGAAACCACTAAGAAGGTGGTCCGTACTGCCGAAGTTGGAGCGGCAGCTTTCGGAATGGGTCTCCTTCAGGGGAGGACTCAGGGAGTGGAAATTTTGGGGGTCCCGCTAGAGCTCGGTGCTGGTCTTGTGCTGAATGTGCTTGGAATGATGGACGCAGCAGGTGGACATTCCGAACACCTAACCAATCTTGGTGATGGATGTGTTGCTGCCTACGCTGCTACATTGGGTCGTGGAGTCGGCGTTACTATGCGCGAAAAGTCTGGTAGCATGAACCAATCGGCAAGTTTGCCCGGCATTGCCAACGCTGGACTTGCCGCCGCCGTCAAGGGGACGCATCTAAGCCCCGAAGAGTTGGAAAGTTTGGCTGCCATACCGGCTTAATCGAATCAGGGTGCTGATTCGATAGGTCATATAATCTCACATAATCACACTCAAACAAAAAGCACCAAAACCAACGCGGATATAAACACGCGTTAAGAGAAGGAAGTAATATGCCTATCGAGTTAGTTGGATCGGAAGAGTTGATTTCGGGTGAAGATGATTATGACGACGCTATTTCCGGAGAGGATGTTGAAAATATCCTCTCCGGTCTCAATTTGAGCGGAGTTGACATAGTCGGACGCCGAAAGAGTAAGAAGGCATCGTTTAATAGCCAATTACGCGCTGCCGCTGCTTACAAGCAAGCAAATGCGGGATTGGTCTTGCGAGACCAAGTCCCAACCAAGGCACGACGATTGGTTTTGCCAATGTCCTCAACCGGAACGGTGGCCGCTGGCACTAGCGCCACAATCACCGCTAGGCCACAAACCATCGCATTTAAGCCACAACGGATCACCATCCCAGCGACAGTGGCACCGGACTTTACGATAGAGGACATAAAGGTTGGTAATAAGTCCCAATTTGCCCAATCCGGAAGCTTGCCTGCGGAAGCATTTGTCCAGAATGCTTTCGATACGTCGATGGATATGGACACCGTCCAAACGTCGCAGGATTTCGTCATCCAGTTAACGAACATTTCCGGTGCTGCTCGAACTTTCCGAGCGGCTGTGTTCGGTCGTTCCGCTGATTAACTGACTAACTGGTTAACTGACTAACTGACTAACCTAGACTGAAAATTTAACAAACCCTAGGCAAATGTGAAAATTTGCCTAGGGTCCAAAGGACCTCGGATGAGATTATGCTTTAATATAGCCCTTCCCGAGGATAACCTCCAAGTGATAGGTGGAGCTCCACTGAGCTCCAGATCACTAAAAGGTTATGTTGGAAGAGAGCTAAACAGGTTCTTCCCCGTAATTTTATGTTTGGAAACGTTGTGCCAAATTAACGAATGGCACCACAAACAACATAAACTACCTATCTTATATCGCAGTGGTGTGAGATACGAAGCGGAACCACCGGGACAAGAAGAATGGTTGGATATTATCACCTTATTGCGAAAGCAAAAGGGAGATTGTGAAGACATCGCTTGCGCCAGGGTAGCAGAAATTAGACACCACCTTAAGATAGCAGCAGTACCTGCCATTAGATGGAAAAATTTCCAAACTGGATTTAATAAAATAGTTACTTTAGTACACGTCCTGGTTTTGTGGCCGGACGGCAAAATAGAAGATCCAAGCAAGGTATTGGGAATGGGCGGAGAGTTTAATTGTGACCAATAAACTTTTACAAAGCAGGCCCAAAATTTTATGTTCGCATTTGTGATAGCTTTTGGTTTCTATTACCTAGTGATAAAACCAAAATTAATGCCGCCGCATTACGAACAACATATGGCACATGTAGGGGGAAAAATGTTAGATAGACAATACTTGGAACCGGCGATTATATCCCTACATAGAAAATCTCCCATTTCAGAAATAGAAATTGGGAGAATGATTGAGATGGCTATAAAACAAAAAGATTGGCCAGCACTAGAATGGTTAGTAGATAAATTTAGTCCCGATGAAAAACTTGGTGAAGAATTCGACGAAGACTTCGAAGATGAAGATGAAGACGAAGACTTCGATGAAGACGAAGACTTCGAAGATAAAGATGAAGACGAAGACTTCGATGAAGACGAAGATGAAGAAAGCTTCGATGAAGATGAAAAAGACGAAAATAATAGAAATATTGGTGACAGGAGTCATGATATCAAAGTGTCTGCTGTACCTGTTGATGAAAATGCGAAATTCGAAACTCAGGAATCACCGTTGGAAGGTGTTAAAAAAGAAGATTGGGCACTACTAATGGAAGCGTTAAGGACCAAGACAACCGGTTGGGCAGGTCCACACCATTACGGAGCGTTTGAACAACATAGGTCAAGATTGCCCAAAATTTTGCCCAAGAATCAGTTGGAAGAAGAAAATGCTATAACTGCTGATATAATTGCATATTCAGAAAATGAAAAAAAACTAATAGCCGACTGGTCTGGGGATGTTATTGATGTGGATGGAACCCCCACGCCAATAACAAAGTCCGGTATACTGGGACTTTTGAAAGCAGCGGGGAATAAAGGGGCGGAAAGTTGGTTGTCTACAAATAATAAATATCCAAATACAACAGCAATTTTTAAAAATACAAATGGTATTTTTTAGAATTGTTTAATAATCCAAATCTCTGAAAGGAAATCATGTCCACTATTGAAAAATTTGCAAATTGTTGTGCCATTTCCCTCTGCGGAAATATATTAAAGGTAGATGCGAAAATAAGAAACCAGGATGGGAAGATATATCGTTTTAGCAAATCGGTGGATCTTACTCCCATCGCTAGGAAAATTATCCTAGCAATAACCAAATATCACAAACACCTTCACGGAAATATTTCGGTGTCAGGCTGGAAGAATATTGTAAAACGTTCGGTAAAAGCCGCTAGGAAGGTGGCGGAAAATTCAGCAGTAAAATCGTTATATGGGAAAGCTTCCCCTTTCCTTTCAACAATCCCAGGTGGGAATACATTAACTCTTGTTACGAAAGCGCATGATGTACTAGTGGCAGCAAGGTCCGGAGATCAAAAAGCTTTGGACAAATTGAAAAAAATTAGCAACAGCCGAGATCCAAAAGCAAAATATGTACTTAGCAAATTGCGGGCTATGAATACGATCTTGGAAACCAGACAAGATGAAACTGTCGGATGGAATCCGCTCTCTAAATTCAGAAAGAAAATTAGAAAGGCAACAAAATTTGCCACTCCATTCGCTAAATTCGCCACTCCATTTGTCCCAGGAGCTTCAGCCGCGGTTGCTACCGCGACCATGGTTCGAAATATAAAGCGGCGTAAACCTAATAACCGACAAAATCAAAAACCATTAATCCCACCTCCCAACCTCCCCAGTCAACAACCTAATCTACAGTATGATGGTGATAATGAATATGAAGCCGGAGAAGGGGAAACCGGAGAAGGAGATTGTGGAGATTATGAAAATTGTGAAGATGTAGGAGGTTGGGTTAATACACCTTACAGAAACTATACGCAGATGATTTTTGAGCCAAATGCTAGAAATCTCTATAACCGAGGAATTCACTAATAATGCCTCCATATTTACTAGCGGTTGGATTAGCAATATATGTTGTCTCTAAAATCATTACCAAAAGGGATAATATGCCAGGAAACAAAATACCTCCCATGAAATTCACCCCACTAATACCATCAGATTGGGCAGGTTGGGTGTGGCCAGTGCCAATTTATCAAAATCGACGACCAACCATATCCCATGGTTTTGAAGCAGGAAGTAGATATCTCCCAGATGGTACCCTAAATAAGGGGGCACACATGGGAGTGGATATAATGTTCCCAAGGGCGGTTGACGACCCAACAGAACCAAAAGATTCAGTAGCAATCCCAAAAGGAGGAAAAAATCCAGGATGGATAGCGCCGTCTGGAACACCTATAGTCGCGGCAGGACCAGGCATGATCTGGAGAGCCGGAGATTCAGCTCGTGGAAAATGGATACAAATAGATCACGGAAATATGGGTGTTAATACATATTACCAACACTTGGAACAATTTGCAAAGCCCTGGAAAAAGGGAGATGTTGTCCAAGCTGGGGAATTACTGGGACTAATGGGAGGAGACCCATCCACCAATAAACTCAGACACCTACATTTCGAGTTGTGGAAACCAGTAAAAGGAGAGAACCAAAATTTGTGGCCAAAAGATCCAGCTCCAGTGATGCGCTATTGGTCCATAATCAACTCTCCGATAACCTAAGTTTGCTTTTGAAAAGCAATTTTATGAACTACTATCAAAAAGGCATTGTTCTTAACAAGGACATGATGATATCCGGGTGGGTGGCAACCCCAGGAGTAATACGAGACGAAATAAACCAATTATCTGCCGAAATAACTTCGGTAGATAAACAAATGATTTTAAAACTTTTCCAAGAAGAAGACCCCTGGGGATTTCACACACCAAAACCATCGGCTGATAAGTCGCAATTAGACTGGTACTATGCAGTATGGAGACCATTCCACACTGACTGGTTAAAATTTGAAAATGCGCATAAGAGTTTTTTCGGAAATTTATGGGGGTCATCCTGGGACCAGATTCAAGAATATAGAAAATGGTTCATAAAGCTATATCAGATGGGAAATAATATAGGTATGAATTACGTGGGGCCATCTCCCACCGCTCCGAGGGAAGGAGCTATTACTACCGCAGGAAAAGAAGCGTGGGGATTGGTTAAAACTATCATATACGCCGTTATTGCGATAGTAGGAGGATGGATTTTAATAGAACTAATTAAAAGTGGTGGGGGGATGATGAAAACTGTGAAAATACGTAGGTAAACTTTTGTGGACTTTTATAAAAAAGGAATAATTGTCGACACCTCTTGCCCAATTGTCGACAAAATCACGGAAATGAAACAACATATAAATAAAATAAAAAAAGGACAAGAAAGATTTTATACACGAGGTATTACTAATAAAAAAGAAGGAGGGTTTTGGCAAACTTTAGCAGATATATCCATTGCCCTACCTACCATAGATGGGGTATACTCAATATATGAGTCAGGAAAAATCATTCGAAACGTGGTTGCGACGACAGATTTTTTTGGCTAGAGTGAATCCGCTAGAGAAACTTGTCCTACGGTCGGCCACGCCTGGTAGTGCAGGACAAGAAATCGAAGAATTTATTGTTCCCCATGAAGGATGGAATAGTGATAACATATCAGCCTTGAGGGATGATATCCTCTCGAGAGCTCAAGTTGACGCCGATGGGATGGGTAATAAAATACAAAGATATGTAGTGATGGCGCTAGAACAAGGGGAAACAAAGGGGCCAAGATTTCCCTTCAGAGTTAGAAGCGAAAATGACGACGACGGAGAAGAAGCTCCAAATGAAAAGGGGATAATATCCCAACTGATGAGGCATAACGAGGTCATGATGCGAGCGATGACCATTGGTAATGCGGCACAAATGCAGCACCTAACGAGACAAATAGAAATATTGTCATCTCAAAATGCCTCAATGATGGAAAAACAAATAAATGGATTTCAGGCATTAGAGGAAGCGAAGAATGAGCAGCATTCTAGGGAAATAGAAATGATGTCCGTAGGGGCGGCAGAAGAAAGAAAAAATGCAGCCACCGATAAGGTACTACAAAAAGTGGACCTATTGCTCCCAGCGATAATAGGAAAAATAACAAATAAACCACTATTGACCGAACCTCAAAATAATTCATTACAAACATTAATAAACACAATGACTCCTGCTCAATTGTCCCAATTACAAAATACCTTCACACCCGAGCAATTAGTTTTGTTCGGACGTATGGTAGAAGAAACTAAACAAAAATAAAACTTTAGTGTTTTCAGTGTTTCAAACCAAAAGGAAAATATGTCGAATTTATCTGCTCAAGTTTATGGCGCTCTTTGTTGTTCTTTCAATGCGGATGCAAGCCCTACTTTTTTCCTAAATCGGGGATTTAGCGCCACAATCGTCCGAACCGGAGCTGGTGACTACACACTAACCATCGCAGATGGACAAGGTGTTAATCTACAGACTGGGGCTATGGTGAACGCCACAATCCAGGGGGCTACACCTGGAATGATATCGGCAGAACCACTGACAACTACCACCGTACGGATAAGAACCTTAAATGCGGCCGGAGCTGCCACAGATTTGGACTTCTGGTTGGAAGTGCAACAAATCGCCGCAACGTAATAAAATATAACCACTTCGCAAATGTCCCCAGAAATGGGGACAATTCATAGAAGGGTGTGATTACGTGGCATCCTTGAAAGAATTAACAGAATTAACATTTAGATTTAAAGAAGAATATGGTAGTGGATCACTAATATTGATAGCTGGCATGTTGGCTATAATGGAATTAGAAGAAGATGAAAGAGGAAGGGGACTTGCAGCATATAGAAAATTTATCGATATTTTTTCAAAAGAACTAAAAATAAGTCAAATAAAACAAAAAACAGATGTTTGTCCAGATTGTGGAGCTCCATGTATCATATATCTTGAAAAAGATATAGTAATAGAACATTCGGGTAGAAGATGTAAACCATTTGAGAACAAAAAAGGAGGTACTAAAAGAAAAGATGAAGAAGGATGGGCTTCGGACTTTTTAAAACCAACTCCAAACTCAACTCCAGAACGATATGAATTATTGGAGTTAAAATGATAAATATATATAAAAAAGGAATAATGACCTACCACTTTCATAAATGTGGATATTGCGGAAACGAATGGTCACATAATAACAAAATGCGTGGAAATGAATCAGCTCATACTTGTGTTATGTGTAACTCTATCCAATGGAAAAAGAAAAGATGCCAGCTCCGATAATTTTATACCTTGGTCTCGGGGGATTAGTTGCTTGGGCTATTGGATCTTCCAAAACTCCTAAATCGCAACCAATTTATCAACCGCCAAAACCAACTAAACCGACTAAACTACCACCACTGCCATCAACACCAACTACTAAACCAACCATCAAACCTACCATTATCAATATGATTGAAGATGGTATAAAAGCCAAGACAGCACGAATAATATTGGCAAGATCGGCAGCTCTACAACCAGTGGTTAAATATTTAAATAATCATCGACCACTGCCTGAATTTATATCAGTAGCACTAACCCCCAAAAATGTAACAACAGTTCACGTACATAAAGAATATCCTATGGAAAATATTAGAAATGGTGAAAAAATGGGGTATGGTTTGGTAGTATTTAAAACCTCAGGAAAAAAATTGGTAAATACTCCTGTCTATGTCACAAACACCCTTGGGACCTTAGGATAATTTAATTACTTTTTAAAAGTAATATAAAATATGAAATTAGCTACTATTTCAGCAATTATACTTTTGATGTTTGTCGTTCTATTCATAGCTTCAGCCAATTGTACAGAAAGGGATCAAATGGGAACCAACTATATATTGCCAGAAGAACAATTTAAAACACTGGTTAAAACCATTAGCGAATATCGTTCAAACAACCCAGGTCCAGGTCCAAATCAGAGTGAAAAAAGTGGGTCTACTGAATCATGGCAAGAATTACAAAGGGGGAAAACATTAGGTAAAAGAACCGTTGTAATATGGTCAGGTTCAAATGATGCAGGAGGGAATACTTCCTCCCCAGTTGATATGTTAACTGTGGAAGGACCAAATAATCATGCTATGCAAATGACAGTCACACTTTCCCCACCTAAATTTATAAAAAGGAGCGTATCGCTGGCAACCGCTGGTCAAGCAGCGACTGGAGAACAAGATAATATTGAATTATTAGGACAATCGGAAACTACCCTTCCCGAATGTACAGCCATTATAGATTGGGGAATAGGGGGAGTAAGCCAAACAGCAGAAGTAGATTTCTCAAATGGCGCGGCAATAAATATAACAGCTTCATTTGTAAGGTTGAGAGGACAAGTATCAAACGGAAGAAATCCTAGTTCAAGCCAAGGCGCCATAGTATTGGGAGCGTTCATAGGACCAGGATGGCCAAAGCCGAATAATGCACAAAGAACCATATCATTGACTACCGTCGGAAACGACCCGTCTGAATCAACAGTATTACCAATACCTCGTTTTTCAAAACAAGCCACCTTACAAATGGGGACCACTTTATTCCCACCAGTATTGGGACTCCCCCCTATCGCCAACTCCGCTTACCTAAGATTTTGGAGAAGCAATCAAGGAATAGGAGCCGGCTTTAGTCCTATGGGAGCAATACTATTTAATGATTCACAACGTTTGCCAGCTATCATCCCAGGAGGAGCATATTATTTTTCAGTCTACTATACTACACCACCAGCCATCCCCCCAGGAAACGAAACAAATAGTAGGGTAGTTTTTGACCTAAACATTTAACCTGCTTTTGAAAAGCAATATATGGATGAATTTTCTGCGTTGTTAAGAGAAGTACTTAACTATAGAAAAGGAGAAAGAAGTAGCACCCTATCATGGAATGAACTACAAAAAGGAAAAACGTTAGGTAAGAGAGTAGTAACTTACTTCGATGGACAAAATCCACAAAAAAGTCCGATAGATATACTGAAAATAGAGGGGGAAGACTTTCAGGCACAAAATATATGTCTTACACTTTCACCTCCCCAATTTAACTTTTCAATTGAAGGACTAATAATAGCAAACACAGGTAAAAACATACAACAAACCAGTGGAGAAACTGGTAACATACAACTATTAAATGGTGAATTCCAGTTACCAGAAAGTGTGGCGATAATAGAATGGGGCATAGGAGGAGTAAGTCAAACAGCCGAGGTGGACTTCTCTAATGGCTTATGCGTAAACCTGACAGCTTCATTTGTAAGAGTTAGCTCAAAAGTAACAGCTATGTCTGATGGTGGTATAGGAGTCCCAACCCCAGGATTAATCACTTTGTCAGGCTTTGTGGGACCTGGAATACCAAAATCAAATAACGCACAAAGAACATTCCAATTACCAAAAGTAGAATCACTGGGACCTCAATTAAGCCCGCTATTCCCAATACCTAATTTTGCAAAACAAGCAATATTAAGCATGGCTGCGGCTGACAACACTGGCACAATAGTACCATGGTCTGGAGTATTACAATTTTGGAATGATACCCAAGGGATTGGTATCCCAATCTGCGAAGGAAAATTCACAGATGAAGTAAGATTCCCAATGATCGTCCCTAATGGAGCTTTCTATTTTAAAGTTTTAAATACTACACCACTAAACCCAGTAGAATTTACAAGGGGAAGAGTGGTTTTTGACCTTGGAATTTAATTATGAGCTCACTAGCTATTAACGTTAGCGGTTATGTGGCATTACTTAACTTTAGGGCCGTAGGCACACCAGCATTCAAAAAACAAAGAGGGTTTGAATCATTCCAAAAAAACGGGATTGGTGATTGGACATTCATACTTTCTGAAGAATTCAACACCGATGATATTAATATTATGGGGCTTTGCGAAAGTGTTGTCCCAAATGACTTATTTGTTGAAATAATAGATAAGAAAACTATTAAGGTGAGAACAATCGATTCAGGAGGACCAGCAGATATCAACTTCTGGCTTAGTATGCAATCTATAGGTCCAAACTAATGTTCATATTAATAGAATGGACAATAAATTCACAAGAAGAAGAACTAGGAGGGATGAAAATAGGAGATATTAACCACATACTCTTAAAAGATCCAGAAGACACCGGATTCCACTTTGAACAAATGGCAATGGAAAACGGATGCGACGAAGAAGAAACAAATAATATTAGAAATAAAATAGAAAAAAGAAAAATACCAAAAGAAGGATTTACAATACATAATGACGAAGGCCATTATATATACGTAAATAAAGAATCACCAAAATAACGGAAATAAAAAACAAATGTGAAACGTTTAAAAGTAACAAATACTAATCCCTCCCCATTTATCCTACTTTCTGAAATCATTAACTCTAACAAAAAATAAAACCTCCAATGAACAAAACCGAAAAAAACAACTACGCCGACAAATATTCAATCAACTCCGCACCGAAGGTCTGCAAGACCTGATGGATGCTCTCGTTGAAGCCTGTGAAGACATGGCAGAATATACCGGTAAGAATAGTGATAACCCCATGAGTAGAAAATGGGGGAAATTGGCTGATTCAATAGCCGATATTTTAGCAACTAATCAAGATTTGTAACTTTTTCTACAAAATAATTCGGAATAAAAAACCAAATTCAAACATATAACAAAAATGGAAATATCGTAATAAACTGATAATGTCCTCGAGCTTCATAGATAAACGCAGCAATTCCCCGACGGTATCCCGGGGCGAAATGGCGGCGCTTCTGGGG
>Ga0213919_1000303_pt1 | contig 22782 bp, 20 predicted proteins | sample McNCre317MG_FD_161056 | JGI IMG/M metagenome (GOLD analysis project Ga0213919, IMG submission 161056) | Freshwater microbial communities from McNutts Creek, Athens, Georgia, United States - 3-17 MG | ecosystem: Environmental > Aquatic > Freshwater > Creek | place: USA: Georgia | collected... | reverse complement strand
GTGGCGCGATGTCCAGCGACCAAGCGGTCGCCACAGCGGCCAGCAGGGTCGAAATGTGCAAACCGTCTTTGAGCAAGCGTGCAATCAACTCGAGGTCGAGGTGGAACAGCTGCGTTTCTTGGTCGCCGCGCGCCAAGGTGACGTGGCCGTCTTTGCAGAACACCGCACGACCACCCGCTTGCAAGTGGGCCATCAAGGTCGCGTTGTCTTGCTGTTTGGCGTAGTACACCACTTCGCCGTCGCTCAGTTCGGCCAAGGTGGTGACGGCTTCTTCGTCGGCGTTGAGGACGGCGGCGCCTTCTGGCAACACCAAGTCGATTTGTGTGCGAACCACGGTGCGCATTTGTTCTGCAGTTTGAATGTCGTGCTTTTCAATCAGCACGTCATTCGTCGCAGGCATGTTGGTCACGACACCGACCAAGCAGCGGTCGTAGGCCAAGCCTTCGTCCAAGATGTGTGCTGGCGTGGTTTCGAACACGGCGGCGTCCAGCGCACGGTTGATGAGCAAGCGCTCCGAGGCTTCAAAGCCGCGTGAGTCGGTTTTGCCCAAGTGTTGTTGGTCCATGTACAGACCGTCTTTGCAAGCCAAGCCGGTGCGTTTGCCTGAGAGGTGCAGCAACCAAGCAACGAGCTGAGACAGCTCGGTGGTTTGCTGGCTACCCGAAATGCCCACTACGGGGATGCGGCCAGCTTCATTGGGGCCAAACAGGTGCTCGACGATGGCCTTGCCCACAGGGCGGGGTTGACCCACTGCAGGTTTGACGTGCATCAGCAGGCCAGGGCCTGCATTGACCTCGATGATGGCGCCCTTGGTTTCTTCCAAAGGGCGAGAGATGTCTTGGGTGACGATGTCGATGCCGGCAATGTCCAAGCCAATCACGCGAGCGGCGAGGGTGGCCACGGCCGCGACTTCGGGGTGGACCAAATCGGTTACGTCGTTGTTGAGGTTGCCGTTGCGCTGCACCACCACGATGCGGTCTTTTTCGGGCACGCTGCTGGGCTCAAGGCCTTGGCGTTGAATTTCGAGCAACGACATTTCACCGCGTGGGGTGTGCAAGCGAATCAGGTCGAGCGGGAAGCCTTCGGCAATGCCGCGACGTGGGTCGGTGTTGATTTGGCTGTCAATCAACTGCTCCACAGTCGATGTGCCGTCACCGGTGATGTAAGCCGTTTCGCCACGGGTGGCGGCCACCACGCGGTCACCCACCACCAAGACGCGGTGCTCATCACCGCGCACATAGCGCTCGATCAACACTTCGCTGCCTTCTTTTTCAGCAGCCACCCAAGCTTGGCGCACGCCTGCTTCGGTGTTCACGTCGAGGGACACGCCCCAGCCGCGGTTGCCATCCAAGGGCTTGACCACCACGGGCAAGCCGATGTCTTGCGCGGCTTCCCAGGCTTCGTCTGCCGTTTTGACAATTTGGCCTTCAGGCACAGGAATGCCGCATTGCGTGAGCAATCGCTTGGTCAAGTCTTTGTCGCTAGAAATACTTTCTGCGATGGCGCTGGTGCGGTCAGTTTCAGCGGTCCAGATGCGGCGCTGCTTGGCACCATAGCCCAGCTGCACCAAGTTGCCTTCGGTCAGGCGGATGAAGGGGGTTTTGCGTTCGACCGCTGCATCGACGATGCAGGCCGTGCTGGGGCCTAAACAGCGCAAGTCGGCGATCTTCTTCAAACGCTCGACGGTGGCTGCGATGTCAAAAGGCTTGTTGTTGGCGGCTGCCATCACGAGTTCACGGGCTTCCAAAAAGCTTTCGCGACCCAGTTCTTCGTGTTCGGTACGGAACACCACCTTGTAGATGCCGCGCTTGCTGATTTCACGGGCCTTGCCAAACTCAGCGCGGGCACCGGCCAAGAGCTGCAACTCGATGGAGACGTGCTCCATGATGTGGCCCATCCATGTACCGCCCACCAAACGGGTCAAGAAGCCGCCACGGTGGCCCACACCGCAATGGTGTTCGACCAAGCCGGGCAACCAAGCGTTGATGCGGTCATTGAAGCCGTCAATTTTGTTGGAGGGGTGGTCTTCCATCTCGCCCAAGTCGATGAGCGCTTCGATGATGGGGCGGTAAGTCCAGATATTGGGCCCACGCAAGTAGTTCATGCGCAGGATTTGAATGTCTTTGAAGGCCATAAATGAGCGTGGGTTTAGCGCGCGTTTTGAGCGGCTGAAGCAGAGGAGAGAGCCGAGGTCGTCACAGCGAGCGATGAGGCTGCGGCGATACAATCATTTGCATACGTGCGGGGGTGCAACAAAGTCTTGGCTCCTGCTTTTATTTTTATCGCCGTCCATCGATTGACATCGATTGAAGCAGCAAAATTCCAATAATGAATTCTTCTTTATCGGCTTCCGCCAAAGTTGTTTTGCCCGAGGGCTGGCAAACTTCAGCTTTTGCACAACTGTCTACTCATGAAAACGTTCTAGCCTGGCTAGAGGTTGACTTGAATGCCCAATTGCATTTTTCGCTAGGGCTACTAATTGTGACAGACCAAAGGGTGCTTTTTGGCTCCCAGGAGGCTGGTTCAAGCCCCGTCTGGGACAGTTGGACATTGGCCGCTGGCATGAAGATGACGCACACCGATCATGCAGGTGTGGGTACTTTGAGCTTGGTGGATGCCACGCACCGCATCGCCAGCTGGCGATTCACCTTGACGCACAACGTCACGGCCATGCGCCTGCAAGAGAAGTTTGCCGAACGCCTAGAGGTGTTGACCCATGGCAAATCGCTGGCGGCATCGGCTCAGGCTCGTTGCCCGCAGTGCAAATTGCAACTCGAACATGTGGGCGATGAATGCCCTGTGTGCAGCCGCGAGCAGCACGCGCCGCTGTCGACCTGGGGCTTGTTCCGCCTCTGGCGCTTTGCCCATCCCTACCGCTGGCGTTTACTGGCTGGCTTTTTGTTGACGCTGGCTTCCACCGCGGCCACCTTGGTGCCGCCTTACCTGACAATGCCGTTGATGGACGATGTGTTGATTCCGTTCCAAAACGGCAAAGACATCGACCATGATTTGGTTTACATGTATTTGGGCGGCTTGCTGGGCGCCGCTTTGCTGGCCTGGGGCTTGGGCTGGCTCAAAACCTACATCTTGGCCTTGGTGTCTGAACGCATCGGCGCTGACTTGCGCACCACAGCCTACGAACATTTGATGCGCTTGTCGCTCGAATACTTTGGCGGACGACGCACGGGCGACTTGATGAACCGCATCGGCGCCGAGACCGACCGCATTTGCGTGTTTTTGTCGCTGCATTTGCTAGATTTCGCCACCGATGTGCTGATGATTGTGATGACGGCCTCCATCCTCATCAGCATCGACCCCAAGCTGGCCGCGGCCACCTTGCTGCCGCTGCCGTTCATTGTGTGGTTGATTCACACCGTGCGTGACAAGCTGCGCACCGGTTTTGAGAAGATCGACCGCGTCTGGTCGGAGCTCACCAACGTCTTGGCTGACACCATTCCTGGCATCCGCGTCGTCAAAGCCTTCGCCCAAGAGACGCGCGAAGCCAACCGTTTCCGCGATGCCAACAAACACAACTTGGCGGTGAACGACCGCATCAACTTTGTGTGGTCTTTGTTCTCACCCACGGTCACGTTGATGACCGAAGTCGGTTTGCTGGTGGTGTGGGGCTTTGGCATTTACTTGGTGTCGCACCACCAAATTTCGGTGGGTGTGCTGGCCGCTTTCTTGGCCTACATCGGCCGCTTCTACACACGCCTTGATTCCATGAGCCGCATCGTCTCGCACACCCAAAAAGCGGCGGCGGGTGCCAAGCGTATTTTTGAAATTTTGGACCACGTGTCTAGCGTGCCTGAGACGACTCACCCACAAAAGTTGCCCACGCCTTTACAAGGCAACATTGAAATTCAAGATGCTGGTTTTCGCTATGGCAACCGCGCGGTGATTCGCGGCATGAACCTGAGCATCCGCCCTGGCGAGATGATTGGCTTGGTCGGTCAAAGCGGTTCCGGCAAGAGCACCTTGGTCAACCTGATTTGCCGTTTCTACGACCTGAGCGAAGGTTCCATCAAGCTCGACGGCATCGACATCCGCAACATCTCGCTGTCGGACTTCCGCAGCCACATTGGCATGGTCTTGCAAGAGCCGTTCTTGTTCTTCGGCACGATTGCCGACAACATTGCCTACGGCAAGCCCGATGCCACACGCGAAGAAATCGTGGCAGCCGCCCGTGCCGCCCATGCACACGAATTCATCTTGCGCTTGCCTCAGGGCTACGATTCTTTGGTGGGCGAACGTGGCCAAGGTCTGTCGGGTGGCGAGCGTCAGCGCATCTCGATTGCGCGCGCCTTGCTCATCAACCCACGCATCCTCATCTTGGACGAAGCCACGGCGTCGGTGGATACCGAGACCGAGCAAGAAATTCAAAAGGCCTTGGACAACCTCGTGCAAGGCCGTACCACAATTGCCATTGCCCACCGTTTGTCCACGCTCAACAAAGCGGACCGTTTGGTGGTGATGGAGCAGGGGGTGGTGGTGGAAGAGGGCGACCACGACACGCTCATGGCGCGTCAAGGCGCGTATTACCGCCTGTATGAAGCCCAAGCGAAAAATGCAGAAGACGCCGTGACGCGTGCTTCGACGAAGGAGTCTGTATGAGTGCCGCGTTGAACTTGGCTTTTACGTTGGCCTTTGATCCCTTTGGCAAATTGGTGGTGACCTTGGCCGACGGTACGCAGCATGTGGGCGCGGTGGTGGCCCGTGCGTTCCCGATTGCGACGCCTGACCAATGCATATCCATCTTGAGCGCCGAAGGCAAAGAGTTGGCTTGGGTTGAAAACCTCAACGACTTGCCCGCAAATGAGCGTGAGATCGTGGCGCAAGCCCTGCAAGGCCGCGAGTTCATGCCCGAGATTTTGCGTTTGGACGGGGTGAACAGTTTTTCCACGCCCAGCATCTGGCGTGTGCAAACCAACCGTGGCCCCGCGCAGCTGGTGCTCAAAGGCGAGGAAGACATTCGCCGCTTGAGCGCGAGCCGACTCATCGTGGCGGATGCCCATGGCGTGCAGTTCTTGATTCGCGACTTGCCGTCGCTCGACCGTCACACCCGCAAGTTGCTGGACCGCTTTTTGTAAAGCGTTTGTCTTCAGCGGGGCGTGACTGACGTTAAGTTGGCCACGTGCTGCCGTGTTCCGGCACCACGGCACGCCAGCGCAGCTCGCGCTCAATGCGCTGACGCATGGTATCTGCTGCGTCTAGCTCGCCATGCACCACATAAACCTGACTGGGGGCGTGCTTCATGTGCTTGAGCCAGCTGATGAGCTGTGTGGCGTCGGCATGGGCGGACGACGATTCAAGTTGCACCACTTCGGCATTCACGGCCACGTCTTGGGCGTGGATGCGCACGGTGCTGTTGCCCTTGGCCAAGGTGTCGCCACGTGTGCCCGGTGCTTGATAACCCGTGAGGATGACCATGTTGCGGTGGTCTGGCAGGTAATGCGCCAGGTGATGCAACACGCGCCCGCCCGTGGCCATGCCGCTGGCGGACAAGATCACCATCGGACCGTGGTGTTTGGCCAGCGCCTTGGATTGCTCCGGCGTTTCCACCATCGTGGCGATGTGCGCCATTTTGTGCAGCGCATGGGTATCCAAGCGCAGTGCATCCGGGTGACGCGGCAGTAACTCGGTGGTGTGTACCGCCATGGGGCTGTCCAAAAAGATGGGCAAGCTGCGCGGTATGTCGCCACGCTCTTTGAGAAGAGAAATGGCGTAGAGCAGCGCTTGCGCGCGACCCACGGCAAACACCGGCACCACGGCCACGCCACCGCGTGACGCTACGCGTTTCAAAGCGGGGGCCAACTCCGCCAACACATCTTCTTTCGGATGTGTGCGGTTGCCGTAGGTGGATTCAATCAACACGGTGTCGGCCTCTGGCGGCACGTCTGGCGGGTTCATGACAAGGTCGTCAGGTCGCCCCAAATCGCCGCTGAACAAAATGCGACGGCCTGCCACTTCTAACAAGATGCTGGCTGCGCCCAAGATGTGGCCCGAAGATGAAAACGTGGCTTTCCAACCGGGGATGGGCGAAAAGGTTTTGCCAATGACTTCCGGGTGCAGCAAGTTCAAACTGACGATGGCATCGTGCTTGCTGTACAGCGGCAGGGCGGGCGTGTGTTTGGAGTAACCGTGGCGGTTCAAGAACGCCGCATCTTCTTCTTGGATGTGGCCGCTGTCGGGCAACAAAATGGCGCACAAATCGCAGGTGGCAGGCGTTGCATGCACACGGCCGCGAAAGCCTTGGCGGTGCAGCAATGGCAAATAGCCACTGTGGTCCAAGTGTGCGTGTGTGAGCAACACGGCATCCACATCTGCGGCTTCGATGGGCATGGGATTCCAGTTGCGCAAGCGCAGCTGTTTGTAGCCCTGAAACAAACCGCAGTCGACGAGCAGCTTCTTGCCGTCGTGTTGCACGAGGTATTTAGAACCGGTGACCGTACCGGTTCCGCCCAAAAATGTGATGTTGACGCTCATGGGCGAAGTATCTCCTTTTTACGCGAAGACACTTCGCGCGTTTTAGTTGAAAAAACGCTTGAGCTTGTCTGCCCAACCACCCTCGGCGGGTGAATGCTTGGCACCGCCTTTTTTCAGCGACTCATCCAACTCTTTGAGCAGCTTGCGTTGGTGCTCGGTCAGTTTGACCGGTGTTTCCACAGAGATGTGGCAATACAAGTCGCCAGGGAAGCTGGAGCGAATGCCCTTCAAGCCTTTGCCGCGCAAACGGAATTGTTTGTCGCTTTGTGTGCCTTCTGGGATGTCAATGGCGGCTTCGCCTGCCAGCGTTGGCACACGAATTTCGCCACCCAAAGCTGCGGTGGTGATGCTGATCGGCACCGAGCAGTGCAGGTCGTCGCCATCGCGCTCGAAGATGTCGTGCTTCTTGACGCGAATCTCGATGAACAAATCACCGGGAGGGCCACCGTTGGTGCCGGGTTCGCCGTTGCCGGTGCTGCGAATGCGCATGCCGTCGTCAATGCCTGCTGGGATTTTGACTTCCAGCGTCTTTTGATTTTTGATCTTGCCTTGGCCATGACACATGGTGCAGGGTGAGGGAATGATCTTGCCCGTGCCTCGGCAGTGTGGGCAGGTTTGCTGCACACTGAAAAAGCCTTGGCGCATTTGCACCTGACCACTGCCGTGGCAGGTGGAGCAAGTCTTGACCGAGGTGCCGGGTTTGGCGCCTGTGCCATCACAGGTTTCACATTCGTCCCAACCGGGAATTTTGAGCTGCGCGTCTTTGCCATTCGCCGCTTCTTCGAGCGTGATTTCCATGGCGTAGCTGAGGTCGTTGCCACGGTAAACCTGGCGGCCACCGGGGCCACGGCGTTGCTGGCCAAAAATGTCACCAAAGATGTCGCCAAAGGCTTCACCAAAACCCGCACCACCAAAGCCGCCAGGACCACCGGGGCCGCCGCGCATATTGGGGTCCACACCCGCATGGCCATACTGGTCGTAGGCTGCACGTTTTTCAGGGTCGGACAGCATCTCGTAGGCCTCTTTGACCTCTTTGAACTGCGCCTCGGCTTCCTTGGCTTTGTCGCCTTGGTTGCGGTCGGGGTGGTACTTCATCGCGAGTTTGCGATAAGCCTTTTTGATCTCGTCGTCGCTCGCGCCTTTGGAGACGCCGAGCACTTCATAAAAATCGCGTTTGGACATGGTTGGCAGTGCCGTTTTTTTGTGGGGCTTTATCAAGACTTCGCCGCGTGTTCACCTTTGCAGGCGAAACGCGGCGAGATCAGCTCAGAAGTTCAGAAAAGGGTTTAGCCTTTTTTGACTTCTTTCACTTCAGCGTCGACCACATTGTCGTCAGCTGGTTTGGCTTCAGGGCCAGCGGCTGCGCCGCCTGCGGCTTGGGCTGCTTGCATGTCAGCGTAAACTTTTTCGCCCAGCTTTTGCGAAGCGGTCATCAAGGCTTCGGTCTTGGCATCGATGTCGGCTTTGTCTTCGCCTTTCAATGCGTCTTCCACTTCCTTGATCGCGGCTTCGATGGCTTCTTTTTCGCCAGCGTCGAGCTTGTCGCCGTGCTCGCCCAAGCTCTTCTTCACGCTGTGCACAGCGGCGTCAGCTTGGTTGCGTGATTGCACGATTTCGAGCTTCTTCTTGTCTTCAGCAGCATTCAACTCGGCGTCTTTCACCATTTGTTGAATCTCGTCTTCTGACAAGCCAGAGTTGGCCTTGATCGTGATCTTGTTTTCTTTGCCAGTGGCTTTGTCTTTGGCACCCACGTGCAAGATGCCGTTGGCGTCAATGTCAAACGACACTTCAATTTGAGGTGTGCCACGGGCTGCGGGTGCGATGCCTTCGAGGTTGAACTCACCCAAGCTCTTGTTGCCAGCGGCCATTTCGCGCTCGCCTTGGTAGACCTTGATGGTCACGGCGGGTTGGTTGTCGTCAGCGGTCGAGAAGGTTTGTGCGAACTTGGTTGGGATGGTCGTGTTCTTAGCGATCATCTTGGTCATCACGCCGCCCAGGGTTTCGATGCCCAAAGACAACGGTGTCACGTCGAGCAACAACACGTCAGTACGGTCGCCAGACAACACTTGACCTTGAATCGCAGCGCCCACGGCCACGGCTTCGTCAGGGTTCACGTCACGGCGTGGCTCTTGACCGAAGAACTCTTTGACCTTCTCTTGCACCTTGGGCATACGGCTCATACCGCCGACCAAGATCACGTCGTCAATGTCGCTCACCGACACGCCGGCATCTTTGATGGCCATGCGGCAAGGGGCGATGGTGCGCTCGACCAACTCTTCCACCAGTTGTTCCAACTTGGCGCGGTTGAGCTTGATGTTCAAGTGCTTAGGACCCGAAGCGTCAGCGGTGATGTAAGGCAAGTTGATGTCGGTCGATGTGGCCGATGACAACTCGATCTTGGCTTTTTCAGCGGCTTCTTTGAGGCGCTGCAAGGCCAACACGTCTTTGGACAAATCAACGCCAGATTCTTTCTTGAACTCGGTGATGATGAAGTCGATGATGCGTTGGTCGAAGTCTTCACCGCCCAAGAAGGTGTCGCCGTTGGTGGACAACACTTCGAATTGCTTCTCGCCATCGACGTCCGCGATTTCGATGATGGACACGTCAAACGTACCGCCACCCAAGTCATACACGGCAATCTTGCGGTCGCCTTTTTCGGTTTTGTCCAAACCGAACGCCAAAGCCGCAGCGGTGGGTTCGTTGATGATGCGTTTGACGTCCAAGCCCGCGATGCGGCCTGCATCTTTGGTGGCTTGGCGTTGTGCATCGTTGAAGTAAGCGGGCACGGTGATGACGGCTTCTGTCACTTCTTCGCCGAGGTAGTCTTCGGCAGTTTTCTTCATCTTGCGCAGAATTTCAGCGCTGATTTGAGGCGGGGCCAACTTGTTGCCGCGCACTTCCACCCAGGCGTCGCCGTTGTCGGCTTTGGCAATGGTGTAGGGCATCAAGTCGATGTCTTTTTGAACTTCTTTTTCGCTGAACTTGCGACCGATCAAACGCTTGACCGCGTACAAGGTATTGCGTGGGTTGGTCACGGCTTGGCGTTTGGCAGAGGCGCCAACCAAGATTTCGCCGTCTTCTTGATACGCAATGATCGACGGTGTGGTGCGAGCGCCTTCGGCGTTCTCGATCACTTTGGTGGTGTTGCCTTCCATGATGGCCACGCACGAGTTGGTGGTGCCCAAGTCAATACCGATGATTTTTCCCATGTTATTACTCCAGTGATTTTTAAAAATTCAGATGGGCAGTAGTTAAGGCTAACTCTGCCAATTTCAAGTGTTTATTTAGGGGCCGCAACGGTCACCAAGGCAGGGCGCAACACGCGCTCGGCAATCAAATAGCCTTTTTGCAGCACGGCGACGATGGTGTTGGCCTCTTGGTCGGCGGGCACCACGCTGATGGCTTGGTGTTGGGCCGGGTCAAACTTGGCACCAGCGGCGGGGTCGATGGCGATCACTTTGTTGCGCTCCAAGGCGCTTTTGAGCTGACGCAGGGTGGCTTCGGCGCCTTCGCGGATTTGCTCAGGCGTGGCAGTTTGCACGGCCAAGCCAGCTTCGAGGCTGTCGAGTACGGGCAACAAGCTGTCGGCAAAGCTCTCCAAGGCGAACTTGCGGGCTTTTGAGACTTCGTCGTCCGCACGACGGCGTGCGTTTTGCACATCGGCTTGACCGCGCACGTATTGGTCTTGCAGTTCAGCGGCTTTGGCTTGCAAAGCAGCGATTTCGGCTTGGGCTGCAGCCAAAGGGTCTAGCGGGGCGGCTGGCTCAGCAGATGTGGCTTCAGGGGCGGGGGCCATGCCGGCCATGTGGGCTGCCAAATGTGCGGCCGCTGTGTCTTGATTTTCTGTAGGTTCTGACATGCTTTGTAGGGCTTGTTGGATGGATATTCAACGAAGCTGGGGGCATCCAACCCTATTTCAAGAGGGGTTTTGTAAAAAAAGGGACGGAACAAAACAAAGCGGGGCTAAGCCCCGCTGAGTGACGGCAGTCCAAAGAGCTGCCGTGCCGTTTGTTTATTCGAGACCGAGCAGTTCGACGTCGAACTTCAAAGTGGCGTTCGGAGGAATCACACCGCCCGCGCCACGTGCGCCGTAGCCCAGCTCTGGCGGGATGATGAGGGTGCGTTGGCCACCGATCTTCATGCCTTGCACGCCTTCGTCCCAGCCTTTGATGACCATGCCGGCGCCCAGTGGGAACTCAAACGGGTCATTGCGGTCGCGGCTGGAGTCAAATTTGGCGCCTTGTTCGCCGTCTTTGTAGAGCCAGCCGGTGTAGTGCACGCTCACGTGCTGACCAGCGGCGGCTGTTGCGCCGTCGCCCACCAAGTTGTCGATGTATTGCAGGCCGGAAGGGGTCGTGTTCATGGCAAATCCTTGAGGGGGTCTAAATTCGAAACCCTAGAGTGTACCGACCCCCGTTTCCAAAAGAAAAAGCCCCGATACCGAGGCATCGAGGCTTTGGGGGCCGTGCAATCGCAAGCGATTACATCTTGCACAAAGGCGAAGGTGGCGGTGTCAAAGACGCTGGGTACGTGTCTTCAATCACAGGGCGCAAGACACCATCAACTACCTTTGCGCGGCCCACGTAGTTAGGCAGCATCAACTGGTTGTCGGCGGCACGCATGGTGACTTTGCCGTAGATGGTGTTGAGTTCAGCGCCGCGCAAGGCTTTGCTCACGTCTTCGGGCTTCACGCTCTTGGCCAAACGCACGCCGTCAAACATGACTTGTGCGCCGTTGTAGGCCTGGCCTTCGGCATCGGTGGGCAAGCGGTTGAACTTGGCTTTCCATGCCGCCACGAATTCTTTGTTGCGTGGGTTGTTCAGGTCAGCGGCGTAGCCTGAGTTGCCGGGCACGCCTTCAAGGTTTTTGCCGGTGGCGTTGATGATGAAGTTGGAAATCAGCGCGTGGCCAATCAACGGCGTGTTGGGGATGAGGTTGAACTCGCCAGCTTGCTTAACGAAAGCCATGGCGTCACGGCCAATCTCAGCCACCCAAATGCCGTCCACGTTGGCGGCTTTGAGTTGGGCGATGTAAGGCGAGAAGTCCTTGGTGCCCATGGGGACGTACAAGGTCAATGGCACTTTCTTGCCTTGGGCTTCCATGGCTTTCTTGAACGATTCGCCAGAGTCACGGCCCCACACATAGTCGGCGGCGATCACGGCAAAGTTGTTGCCTTTGATTTTCTTGGCCCACTCGTTGATCATGGCGATGTCCATCGCGTCAGAGTGGTTGGTGCGGAAGCTGCGAGGCTTGCAGGTGTCGCCGGTCAGTTTGTCTGACTTGCTGGCCTGGATGAAGTAAGCGGCATCCCAGCGGTCCAAGTTTTGGGCAATCGCCAAGGAGATGGACGAGGGCACAGCACCGATCAACAAGTTGTGGCCATCACGTGCCATTTTTTCAGCCACACGGCGACCGGCGTCTGGTGTGCTTTCGTCGTCGCCTTCTTGGACTTCTACTTTGCGGCCATCGACGCCACCTTTGCTGTTGGCTTCTTCAATCGCGAATTTCACTGCGCGCATGACTTCTTCGCCTTGCTCAGCGAACACGCCAGACTTGGACGACACCAAGCCGACCTTGACCGGCTCTTTGCCTTGCGCCAAGGCGCTCAACGGCAAGGCTGTCACCAGCGCTGCGCTTGCCAACAGTTGATAGATTTTTTTATATTGCATGCTTGTCTCCTAGGAATGAAGGATTGCCGGAATCGGTCCGACGGCCGTTGGGAACGGGATGCGATGGCCTTAGACCATCACATGGCTTTCTAAATCTTTGAGGCCTTCTGGCGAGTTACTCACCACGCCTTGTGCCACCACCGAGCCTTTGGCCATGGCCAAGTAACGGTGTGCCACGCGTGCAACGAGGCTCATGTTTTGTTCAATCAACAACAGCGCCGTGCCTTGGTCAGCCACGCGGTTGAAGATGTCCGCGAGTTGGTCCACGATCACGGGGGCCAAGCCCTCGGTCGGCTCGTCCAACAAAATCAAGCTGGGGTTGGCCATCAAAGCGCGGCCCACGGCCAGCATTTGTTGCTGGCCACCCGACAGCGCTGTGCCGGGGGTGTGGGCACGCTCTTGCAAGATGGGGAAGAGTTTGTAAATCTCGGGCACAGACCATGGGCCTTTGCGTCCCACGGCAGCACCGAGCAAGAGGTTTTCTTCCACGGTCAAGTTGGCAATGATGCAGCGGCCTTGCGGCACCACCACGATGCCGTGTTGTGCGGCCATGTAGGGGCGAGGCTTGCTGATCTCATGCGCGCCTAAGTGGATGTGCCCGTTTTTGAGGTCCGCCAATCCCAAGATGGTGTTGACCACCGTGGTCTTGCCCACGCCGTTGCGACCAATCAGGGCCACGCGTTCGCCTGCGTTCACATGCAAGTTCAAGCCGTGCAAGATGTGTGCAGCGCCGTAGTAGGCGTGCACGTTTTTCAGGTTCAGTAAGGCGCTCATGCTGCACTCCCCAAATAAGCTTCACGCACGCGCGGGTCAGCGCGCACGGCGGCCGGCTCACCACTGGCGATGACGCGGCCCAATTCAAAAACAGTCACCACATCAGAGATGCCAAACACCACATCCATGTCGTGTTCCACCAGCAGCACGGACACATCCCAGCGCGAGGTGAGGGCTTTTAAGTGGTGCGCCAAATCGTGAGACTCTTTGACCGACAAACCGGCCATGGGCTCGTCCAGCAGCAGCACGCTGGGGCGGCCCACCAAGGCCAGGGCCAAGTCGAGGCGGCGTTGTTCGCCGTAGCCCAAGTCTTCGGCCATGACATGGGCCATGCGGTCGAGCTCGAGTTCTTTGAGCACAGCATCTGCATCGGCGGCTGAGTCCTGCACGCCCATCTTGTGCGAGGCCAGTTCGACTTGTTTGCGAACGGGCATGCCGCCAAAAATGCTGGTGCGCTGAAAACTGCGTGACAAGCCCAGCATGCGGCGTTCGACCACGCCCATCTCGCTCACATCGGTGCCACGCAGGGTGACTGTGCCGCGCGTCAAACGGCGACGACCGGTGATGGCATCGATGACGGTGGATTTGCCGGCGCCGTTGGGGCCGATCAAGCCGCGAATCTGGCCTTTTTCTAAGGTGAGGGACACACCATCAACGGCTTTGACGCCGCCGTAGTGGATGGCCACATCTTCGGCCTGAAGTACATAAGGAGAGGAATTGCTCATAGGGGTTCCGTGTCTGTGTGTCGGTCTATTTAGCGTTCTGTTTGCCGTTTAATGCGCACCGGCCTTGGCACGTGACGCTGAGGCGGATTTGCCGCGCCAGAGGGCTTGCAAAGCTCCCGCGATGCCTGTGGGCGAGAACACGATGACGGCGATCAAGGCCACACCAAAAATTGACATCCAATGGGTGGCGTAGTCGCCCACCACGTCTTTGAAGATGAAATACACCACAGCGCCCAAGGCGGGGCCCCACAGGGCTTTGAAGCCGCCGACCACGACCATCATCAAGGCCATGCCCGACAAGCTCCAGTGCAAGTTCTCGGGGGAAACAAAGCCGGTGTTCAAGGTTGACAGCAAGCCCGCCACGGCGGTGACCACCGCAGACAGGGCGTAGATGGCAGCGCGTGGAATGACGGTGGAGATGCCAATGAAGCGCGCACGTTCTTCGTTGTCGCGCACGGCTTCGGTGATGGCGCCAAAACGTGTGTTGAGCAACAAGGTCAGCAGCAACATGACGATGACCAAGGTGGACCAGCAAATCAAAAACATCGCAGCGGGTTTGAGGATGGCCGATTGGCTAAACCCAAAAATGGTGGATGGCCAATCGACTTGCATGCCGTCAGCGCCACCTGTGATGCCGCGGGCGCGAGAGACGGACAAGAAGAACATTTGGCCAATCGCCAGGGTCAACATGCCAAACGCAATGCCGGGCACACGCACGATGATCAGGCCCACCACAAAGGCGGCAACACCCACGCCCACCAAGGTGGCCAAGATGGCCCATTCGACGGGCATGAGTTGTTGTTGCAGGGTGATGCCGATGGCGTAGCCGGCCACACCAAAATACAAGGCGTGACCAAAACTCACCAAGCCGTTTTGCTTGAGCAGCACGCCGATGCCCAAGGCAAAAACGGCGTACACCACGGCTTGGGTCAGCAGTGACAGGACGGTGTTTGAACTGATCACGGTCACCAAGCCCACGCCTGCGAGCAGGGCGGCGACAGAATAAGCAATAGCGCGAAGGGGGCTCATATCCAAAGTCCTCGGGAATTAAGTGCGGCTGCCAGCAAAACCTGCGGGCTTCCAAATCAAGATGGCCACCATGAACACAAAGGGCAGCAGCACCGATGCGTCAGGCAAATACACCGCGCCAATGGCCTGCACCATGCCCAGCAACAAAGCGGCAATGAAGGCCCCTGCGAGTGAGCCCAAGCCACCAATCACGACCACCACAAAAGAGTCAATCAACACGTCAGAGCTCATGGAGGGTGACAGCGACAAGAAGGGTGCAGCCACCACACCGGCCAAACCAGCCAACGCGGTGCCCAAGCCCACCACACCAGCGCTCAAGGCATCGGTGTTGACGCCTTGCATGGCGGTGGTCACGGGGTCGGTGCTGGCGGCACGCACAAACAAACCCACTTTGGAGTGGCGCAGCCACAGGCTTAGGCCCAGTGCCACAGCCGCGCCCATCACGATGACGCCAATGCGGTAAGCGGGCACGGAGGTGCCAAACAAATCGACGGAGAAATTCAAGGCTTCGGGCGCAGCGACAGAGAGGTTGCTCTTGCCCCAGACCGACTGCACCATGTCTTCAATGACGAGCAGCAAGCCGAAGGTGACCAACACCACGGTGAGGGGTTCGCGGTCTTGCAGCAGGCGAAAACCGTAGCGGTCCAGCAGTACACCAAAGACGGCCATCAAGGCGGGGGCCACCACCAAAGCGACCCAAAAGTTGCTTTGCAGGGCCACGGTGTAGCCGAGGTAGGCGCCCAGCATGTAGAGCGAGCCGTGGGCAAAGTTGACCACGCGGCGCAGGCCGTAGATCAAGGCCAGGCCCGAGCACATCACGATGAGCAATGCGCCGTAGACGAGGCCGTTAAAAAGGTTGATGGTCAACATGGTGTGAAAGTCTCCTGTGTTTTTGTGTGATGCGTTGTTCAGGCGTGTTCGATGTCGCCCAGCGCCATGTCGGGCGCACCCAGCACGCTCCAGCCGCCGTCCACAGCCAAGGTGGCACCCGTGACGTAGCTGGCGGCGGGGGAGGCCAAAAAGAAAATGGTTTCGGCAATTTCGGCTGGCTCGGCCATGCGTCCCAGCGGCGTGCGCTGCACGATGGCGGGTGCATTGATGGCTCCTTTTTCGGCCAAGTCAGCCACCAAGGCGGTGGCGACATAGCCAGGTGCCACGGCATTCACGCGAATGCCCTTGCGCGCCCACTCGGTGGCGAGTGCGCGGGTCATGCCCAAAATGCCTGCTTTGGCAGCGCTGTAGGCGTTGCGTCCAGGAATGCCGCTGGTGCTGGCGATGGAGCCAATGTTGACGATGGCGCCTCGGTTGCCTTTGGCATCGCGGCCTTGGGTTTGCATGTGTGCCAGCGCCGCTTGCGTCATCAAAAATGCACCGCGCAAATGCACCGACAACACGCGGTCAAACGCATCTGCTGTTTGCTGCAAGGTGGGCACGGCTTGGTCGCCGATGCCTGCGTTGTTGACCAATGCATCGAGGCGGCCTTGTTGTGCCACCACTTGCGCCATGGCGGTGGACGCCTGCGCTTCGTTGGTGACGTCGCACAAGACACCCATGTGGTGCTGCCCTAAGGCTTGGGCACGTTCGCGCGCTTTGTCGCCATTCATGTCAAGCAACGCCACACGCCAGCCACGCGCCGCAAAGAGCTGGGCGGTGGCCCAGCCAATGCCGTCGGCAGCGCCAGTGATGGCGACAACCGGGTTGGACAATGAGGTGGCGTTGTGGTGCATATAGGCTTGGTTTAAATACGTCAATGTATTTACGTTTATTATCTTGGAGTGGTTTTGGAATGGAAGGTGGTTTTTTCAATAAATCACTATCGTTTTCCCTGAATAATCAAGTCATTACGTGTGATTTGAATTTCAATTCAATTTCTCTTATTGAGTCAATGTGTTGATTTAAATTTGAAGGTTTCTCGCTCAGAGCGCTTGCCAAGCGGGCATCCCGATGGCTTTGATCAGTCGTGTCTCTTGTGCGGTGATCAGATGTCCTGATGCCGCCAAGTACGCAGGGAAGTCGGGGTGGCTGTCGCGTGCTTTGCAGCGGCGTTCATAGTCCGCCAGATCGTCGTAGGCCCACAGGTGAATGAATTGGTTTTGCGGCCCCACCAAGCTGGTGTAGAACCCCACGGGGTGCCCCAATGTTTCCAGCAAAAGTGGCATGGCCAAGCGGTTGAACACTTCCACAAATTCAGGCATCTTGCGCAAGGCAATGGTGTAGATGCGGTGGTCGATGAGGGGTTTGTTCAAGTGGCTCATGCCTTCACTCCTGCTTTGTCTGCGATGTGGTTGCCGGTGACAAAACCAAAGGTCATGTTGGGGCCGTGTGTGATGCCTGCCGCGGGGTAGTTGCCACCCATGATGCTGGCTCGGTCGTTGCCCACAGCGTACAAGCCGCCAATGGCAGAGCCGTCGTCTTTGAGCACTTCGCCCACCACGCTGGTTTGAATGCCATCAAAGGTGCCCAAGTCGCCCATGATGACTTTCACCGCGTAGAACGGGCCGGTTTGCACCGGTGCCACGCAGGGGTTGGGTTTGTTCTCGGGGTCGGCCAAATAGCGGTTGAAGGTGGTGGTGCCACGACCAAATGCGGGGTCTTGGCCATTGACGGCGCCGACGTTGTAGTCGCGCACGGTTTGCGCCAAGCCTGCGGGGTCAATGCCTGCGTTGTGGGCCAGCTCAGCCAAGGTCTTGCCTTCAATGAGGTAGCCGTTGCGCAAGAAACGGCCAATCGGCATGGGGGCAGGTTTGACAAAGCCGATGCCGTATTTGCCGAGCGTGGTCTTGTCACACACCAGCCACATGGCGGTGTCTTTTTGGCCGTCGCAGGCGCGGATCAAATCAGCGCCTACGTCGTGGTACGAATTGCTTTCGTTGGTGAAGCGTTGGCCGTTTTTCAGCACACCGATGATGCCGGGCTTGTAGCGATCCAACAGGTGCGGAAACACGCCGAATTCGCCATTGGCATAAGGCACGTACGACACGGGCATCCAGGCTGCGGCGTCTTTGAAGCGAATCTCCACTTTGCCGCCCACGGCTTCGGCCATGTTCAAGCCATCGCCCGTGTTGCTGGTGGGCGTGGGTGACAAATGTTCGCCGCCGCGTTGCAGGTGTGGGTAGGCTTTGGCGATGCGTTTGACATCGTGGGGAAAGCCGCCACAAGCCAGCACCACGCCTTGGCGTGCGGTGATGAGTCGCTCACCACCTTCGCCGCCAGCACGCACGCCGGTGGCGTGGTCGTTCTTCATCAAGATTTCTTTGACGGGGCTGCTGGTCAAGATCGGAATGTTCAGATCGAGTGCCGATTTGGCCAAGCGCGCCGCCAGCGCGTTGCCGCTGGTGACATTGATGCCGCGTTGGTACAGCACCAATTCTTTGATGTGCGTGACCAAGCGCTTGGCCACGTAGATGAACGAGGTCAGTGACTTGGTGGCTTGAAAGAAATGTTTCAAATCGGCGTTCGATGAGTTGAACATCATGCCGATGAAGGTGATGGTTTTGAGTGGCGGCTTCAAGCGCGGCATGTCTTTGCCCAAGCCGCGAATGTCAAAGGGCGCGGCCAAGATGGAGCGGCCAATGTCCACACCGCCAGCGACGGTGGGGTGGTAATCGGGGTACAGGGTGGGCACGAATTTCATCTCGGTGTCGCGCTCAAAAAACTCCACCATCTTGGGCCCGTTGTCGATGAAGGCATCCACAGCCGCAGCATCAAAGTAGCTGCCGGTTTCTTGCATCATGTATGTGCGCACGGCCTCGCGGGTGTCGGCGGGGTTTTGTTTGCGGCCATGCTGATTCAGCGGTATCCACAACACGCCACCTGACAGCGCGGTGGTGCCGCCGAAGACGGGTTCTTTTTCGAGCACCACCACATCTAGGCCACGTTTTTTGGCGGTGATGGCGGCAGACAAACCGGCTGCGCCAGAGCCCACCACGATCACATCGCATTCAAAGTTTTGAGACATTGCGTTCTCCAAGGTAAATCAGTTCTGTACGGTTTTGTTGAAGCCGGGGCGAGGCACCATGTCCATCAACATCGAGGACATGCCACCGTCCACCACCAACTCGGCGGCGTTCACATACGCCGCGCGTGGGCTGGCCAAGAAGGCGGCGACATCGGCAATGTCTTGTGGCTCGCCCACACGGCGGCTGGCGGTGACGGCGGCGCGTTTGGCTTCAAAGCCAGGCTCTTCGTAAAACTTGGCTGACAGCGGGGTGCGAATCATGCCCGGGCAAACAGCGTTGCTGCGCACGCCTTGAGGGCCCCATTCCACCGCCATTTGGCGGGACATCAACAGCACGCCGGCTTTGCTTGCGCTGTAGGCGCCGCTGCTGGTTTGTGGAAACATGCTGGCGATGGATGCAATGTGTACCAAAGCGCCCACGCCCGCTTGGCGCATGGGTTTGGCAAAAGTGCGTGCGCACAGCAAGTAGCCGGTGAGGTTGACATTGAGCACGTGGTTCCAGTCGTCCAAGCTCACCTCGTCCAAGCCGCCCGAGCGCAACAGCCCCGCGTTGTTGATGAAGGCGTAGCAAGTGCCCAGCTCGTCGGCCACGCGTTCGGCGGCTGCTTTGACTTGGGACTCTTGGGTGGTGTCGCAGGCAATCGCGATGGTGGTGGCGCCTTGTGCGGCCAGCTGGGCGGCCACGGCTTGAGCGCCTTCGATGTTGCGGTCCAGCAGCGCGACTTGCGCGCCTGCGTCGGCCAGTGCTTGTGCAATGCCTGCGCCAATGCCGCTTGCTGCGCCTGTGACAACGCACACACGTTCTTGCAATCCCAGCCAATGTTTTTGTTCGTTCATCGTCAGCACCTGTTGAAGTGCTGGTAGTTTGTGTGCGCGGCTTCTTTTTAAATTTGACGAATCCTGCAGTCACCAGGACAATTCATGCATACCGACCTAGGAATAACCCTGATGAAAAGCGCAATCCCCAGCTACGACTTGTACGGCGACCGGCAGCAAAGCGGCTGGACCAACTCGTTTCAGTTTGAATGGATTCCCGTCCGATCATCCCCGTACAACTACGACATTCGCCCTCACAAGCACGATGCGTTTATTCAGATTTTGTACCTCACCCAAGGTGAGGGCGATGTGTTGATCAACGATGCACGTTACAAAGTCAGCAGTCCGGCCTTAATTCTTATACCGTCCCAAAACGTGCATGGTTTTCAGTTCAGTTCGAACATTGACGGCCCTGTGGTGACGGCGGCGCAAAAGTCGCTCGAGTCGATGGCTGCCGTGGTGATGCCTGAATTGGTCTCGGTGTTGCGCAAGCCTGCTGTTTTGCATTTGGATGAATCCAGTCGCCATGCGGAAGCCTTGATGCCTTTGTTTTTAGGCATTGAGCGCGAATGGCGCGTGCATGCAGTGGGGCAGGTGGCGGCAGGCATGTCGCTGCTCATGGCCTTGTTGGTGCAGGTGGCGCGGTTGAGCAATCTGTTGGAGCCTGCGCCCATGGCGCACAACTCACGTAAGGCGCAGCAGATTGAAAAATTTCGGGCCTTGGTGGATGCGCATTTTCGCGAGCGTCGCCCGATTGAAGACTATGCGAGCGAGATGGGGTTGACGGCCGGGCACCTCACGCGTTTGTGCCGTGAGGTGTTGAACGTGTCGAGCCAAGATGTGGTGAATGCGCGCATCTTGCATGAGGCGCAGCGTGAGCTGGTTTACTCAACCGATGGCATCAAGCAAATTGCCAATTTGGTGGGCTTTGTGGATGAGGCTTATTTCACGCGCTTTTTTAGAAAGCACATGGGGGTCACGCCTTCTGACTTTCGCGTGCGGGCGCTTCAGTCCATGAACGCCAAAGTGGCTTGAGTCTTATTCGTCCTCGCTGCTAGGTTCGACCGATTGGTCGATTTTTTCCATGTTGTCCAGCAGCTTCAGCAGGTAGTGCAGGGTGTGGGTGAGGTCGCCGGTGGAGAAGTCGGTCAGCGCGGCTTCGTAGTACGCGCGAATTTTGGGTTGCGCATCTTGTTCCCAAATCTTGCGTCCGTGCTGGGTCATGGTCACGCGTTTGGCGCGGCGGTCGCGGGTGTCGGCCAGCAGTTCGATGTGGCCGTCGCGTTCCATCCGCCCAATTTGCCCGGACAGGTTTTGGCGGCTCACCTTCAAGTAACGCGCCAAGTCGCCCACGCTCAGGCCTCCTTCTGCGTCTGAGCGCGAGAGCGCGCCCAAGACCGCCCACTGCTGGGTGGTGAGGCCTTCTTTCTCAACAGCGCGCGTGCCTGTTTTGTGCAACATATTGGCGCATTGGTAAAGGCGGAAAAACAACCTGTTGGCCAATTCCATTCGGGCGAGATCGCTATTTTCTTTAGGGTAAACCATGGTGTTTTGCTCGAAAAAATGCTTGCGAGAACGTTTGTGTTTGGCGTAATATACGTAAACACATTGACATATATGCGGTATCTCAAACTGCATGATGTTGATGCAAAGCATAACAACCTTGCCAACCATGGAGAGCAGCATGCCCAAATTGAAAGACAAAACCGTCATCGTCACCGGAGGTGCCGGTGGCATCGGTGGCGCCACTTGCCGTCGATTCGCCGCTGAAGGCGCGAAGGTCGCGGTGTTCGACATGAACATCGAGGCCGCTCAAAAAGTGGCCGATGGCATCAAGGCTTCGGGCGGCACCGCTGCCGCTTTCAAGTGCGACATCACGGACCGCGCTGCGGTCGATGCCGCCGTGGCTGCCACCATCGCGCAACTCGGCCCGATTGATGTGTTGGTCAACAACGCGGGCTGGGACGTGTTCAAGCCCTTCGTTAAAACGGTGCCCGATGAATGGAGCAAGTTGATTGCCATCAACTTGACCGGTGCCTTGCACATGTTGCACGCCGTGTTGCCAGGCATGGTCGAGCGCAATGCCGGTCGCATTGTGAACATCGCCTCCGATGCCGCACGTGGTGGCTCATCTGGCGAAGCGGTGTATTCCGCTTGCAAAGGTGGCTTGGTGGCTTTGTCTAAAACTTTGGCCCGCGAACACGCGCGCCACAACATCACGGTCAACGTGGTGTGCCCCGGCCCAACCGACACCGCTTTGTTGGCAGGCGTGGCCGAAGGCGCACGCGATCCCGCGAAGTTGATCGAAGCCTTCCGCAGCGCGATTCCGTTGGGTCGTTTGGGTCAGCCCGACGACTTGGCCAATGCCATTGCTTTCTTTGGCAGCGACGACGCTTCTTTCATCACTGGCCAAGTCATCAGCGTGTCTGGTGGTTTGACCATGCACGGTTAATTTCACGCATTCCCACTTATTTGGAGACACACATGCAATTCGAAGACATCCTTTACGAAAACCGCAACGGCGTGGCCTGGATCACGATCAACCGTGCCGACAAGATGAACGCATTTCGTGGCACTACCTGCGACGAAATCATCAAAGCCCTGAACAAAGCAGGTTACGACCGCAGCGTGGGCGCCATCGTGTTGGCGGGCGCGGGCGACCGTGCGTTTTGTACCGGCGGTGACCAATCGGCCCACGACGGCAACTACGACGGTCGTGGCACCATCGGCTTGCCTATGGAAGAGTTGCACACCGCCATTCGCGATGTGCCCAAGCCTGTGATTGCCCGTGTGCAAGGTTTTGCCATTGGCGGCGGCAACGTGTTGTGCACGATTTGTGACTTGACCATTTGCTCAGACAAAGCCGTGTTTGGCCAAGTCGGCCCCAAGATGGGTTCGGTCGACCCTGGCTACGGCACCGCCTTTCTGGCACGTGTGGTGGGTGAGAAAAAAGCCCGCGAAATTTGGTACCTCAACCGCCGCTACACCGGCGCAGAGGCGGTGGCCATGGGCTTGGCCAACGTGTGCGTGCCACACGACCAGCTCGACGCCGAAGTGCAAAAGTGGGGCGAAGAAATTTGCGAACGCAGCCCCACAGCGTTGGCCATCGCCAAGCGCAGCTTCAACGCCGACACCGCACACCAGTCCGGCATTGCTGGCTTGGGCATGTATGCCCTCAAGCTGTATTACGACACCGAGGAGTCACGCGAAGGCGTGAATGCGCTCAAAGAAAAGCGCAAGCCCGAGTTCCGTAAATACGCCAAGTAATTCGCCCGACCAAGGAGCCCCGTGATGAATCCCAATCCCTACATTGACGAAGACCTGC
>Ga0213919_1000300_pt1 | contig 22927 bp, 21 predicted proteins | sample McNCre317MG_FD_161056 | JGI IMG/M metagenome (GOLD analysis project Ga0213919, IMG submission 161056) | Freshwater microbial communities from McNutts Creek, Athens, Georgia, United States - 3-17 MG | ecosystem: Environmental > Aquatic > Freshwater > Creek | place: USA: Georgia | collected... | reverse complement strand
ACGGCGAGTAAGGCTATTTCTGCACGTAATAAGGTGCCGAGTTGGAACGGACCGGCGAGGTGATCAGCCGCGCCATGAAGCGTTCCGCAGCCGCATCCAGGGGAGCCGGCGCCTGCCGGGCTTGTCCGGATTGATCGAGTCCCGCAGGAACGCCGAGGTGGAATTCAAAGCGCAGCAGCGGTGGAACGGAAGCCCAGTCATCGATGACCGCCACCCCCCATCGCTCGAGCTGGATCAGGTATGTGTCGGCCGCACCCCGGTAATACTCGAACCACCAAGTCAGCGGATTCATGATGCCCTCCCAACGCAGTGCACACTTTGCCGGAACGCGGTGGCGCTCCACCGGGCTGCCGACCTGCCGAAGCGCAGCGGGCCACAAGCCTTGGATTCAATATCGGTCAAAGCGGGGAAGTCTGATGCGACTTAGTGCATAAACACTACATTTCCGCGAAGGGTTTGTTGCAAAAATGCCAAATATGGCACGAACCGTCAGGCAAAGAGGCCGACGGGTCCGCCTACAGGCATCTCTGCGCTTCCGTCCTAAGGCTGCGAATCCCCGGCCGGCGTCCTGCGTCGACGGCTGACCCGCGGTGCCGCGGGGGCGGCAACCTCATTCGCCGTGGCCGTGGCCCCGGCCTCCGTCTCGCCGGGCAACTGGAAGAGCTGCAACCAGGCGTCGAAGGCATGGGCGCTGACCTGCGGATCGTAGCGGGCAAAGAGTCTGGCCTGCTTGTCCGACTTTGCTCCGGCCAAGGCCAGCAGGCGCGAGCGTTCGTCGAGAATCTCCCTGGCCATCCGATCCGTCACGAGGAAGAACGGGATCGGCTCATACAACCCGTCGGCACGCAGGACGTGGAAGCGGGTGGGGTCGGTGCGCGAAGCGTCTTCGGACATGGGCTTGATTTCCCCGGTGGGTTGGCGATCGGCAATTAAAATGAAAGCGTAACGGATCGCCCCCGCCGCCGCTCTGATCCAGCGCAAGGGACGCCGCTGGATCTGCACCGGACCGATGTGCGCGCCTAGCGCCCCGCCTGCTGCCGGCGGTCCACCGCCCCGGCCAGTTCCCTAAGCGCCAGGGAAATCTCCACCGGGTAAGCCTCCGGCGCAGCGACCGGCGCGAGGGCGCGCAGGGGCTCGGGCAGGCGGGCGAGTTCGGCGGCGGCATGGCCGCGCAGCGCCTCCAGCGGCTCGGGTGGAGCAAGGCGCCGGCCGGCCTCCATCACCGGCCGGAGCAGCGCCTCGCCGCGGCCAGCGGAATCCTCGTCGACCAGGCCGAGGCAGTCGCCGGCATAGCAGCCGTCGGGGCCAGAGCGACGCCAGACCTGCTTGATCCCGGGCCAGGTGGCCTTGCCCTCCGAACGCTTGCGGCGCCCCTCTCCCGCGTACATCGCCAGTTTGTACACCGCGTCCATCGCCGGCCCATCCGCCGAGGTGGTGAGGCGGGTGCCGATGCCAAAACCGTCGATCGGCGCGCCAGTCGCCAGCAGCCTGGCGATGCGCGCCTCGTCGAGGTCGCCGCTGGCAAAGATGCGCACCTCGGCCAACCCGCCGGCGTCGAGGATCCCGCGCACGCGGTGCGCGTGCGCGGCCAGATCACCGCTGTCGAGGCGCACCGCGGCAAGGCTGGCGCCACGGCGCCGGAGCGCCGGGGCCAGCGCGACGATGCGCGCGGCGGCGGCCTCGGTGTCGTAGGTGTCGATCAGCAGGGTCACATTGCGGCCCATCGACCCGGCGAAGTGCATGAAGGCCTCGCTCTCGAGGTCGTGGGCCTGGATGTAGGAATGGGCCATGGTGCCGAATACCGGCACACCGAAGCGTTGACCGGCCAGCGCCGTGGCGCTGCCCGCAAAGCCGGCCAGATAGCTGGCGCGCGCGGCCAGCAGCCCGGCCTCGGCGCCGTGGGCACGGCGCAGGCCGAAATCCACGAGCAGGTGTCCGGGGGCGGCGAGCACACACCGTGCGGCCTTGGTGGCGACCAGCGACGCATAATGGACCAGATTGATCAGGCGGCTCTCGACGAATTGCGCTTCACCAATCGGTGCCTGCACGCGGAGCACCGGTTCACCGCCGAAGAACAGGCTGCCTTCACGCAGGGCATGCACGCTGCCGGTGAAGCGGAAATCCGCCAGGCTGTCGACAAAGTCCGGGCGGAAGCGGCCGGTGCCGCGCAGCCAGGCCAGCTCGTCGGCGGTGAAACGCAGCGTCTCCAGGTAGTCGATGGCCTGCTCGATGCCGGCCGCGATCATGAAGTTGCGCCCGGGCGGGAGCGCGCGCACGAAAAGGTCGAACACCGCCTCCCCGCGCATGCCCTCGTCGTGGTAGGCCTGCAGCATCGTGAGCGCGTAGAGGTCGGTGAGCAGCGCGCTGTCCTCGGATCCCATCACCCCTCTCCTCCCAGTTCGGTCACGCTGGCGAGTCGGGCGCCGGCGGCCCGCATGGCGGCGATGGCGCGGGCGCCGTCGCCGGGCTGCAGGTCCACCGCCCGTACCGCATCTTCGAGCAGCACCACCGCGAAGCCGGCGGCGCGGGCATCCTTCACCGTGGCCAGCACGCAGTAGTCGGTCGCCAGCCCGCCGACGAAAATCCGCGTGCAATGCTGCTCGTGCAGCGCGTCAGCAAGGCCCGTGCCCGAGAAGGCCGAATAGGCGTCGGCCTCGGCACCAGTGGCCTTGGAAACGACGAGCGCGCCTGCCGGCACCGCCAACCCCACGGCGAAGGCGGCGCCCTCGCTGCCGGCAATGCAATGGGGCGGCCACGGCCCGCCCCGGGCCCGGAACGAGCAGTGGTCGGCTGGATGCCAGTCACGGCTCAGCACCACCGGCAGGCAGCGCCTGGCAAACAGGCTCATGCCACGGTTCAGCACAGCCACCACCTCGTCACCGGCCTGCACGCCGAGGGCACCGCCCGGGAGGAAATCCCACTGCACATCGACGACGATCAGCACATCGCCAGCCTGCGGCTGAAGGGGGGGCTGCTGCGGCTTGCCTTCTTTCATCACCTACGCTCCCGATCTGCCCGGAAAACCTTCCTCACAGTTTATGCCCATCGCACCGGGCCTGCCGTGTGCCGCGCGGCCACTGGCGCCCTGACACCGTTAACGGTGAAATAGCGCGGCCGCCCCGACGCCGCCCGCGGCCCGGCGCTTGAACAGGATGCCTCCATGATCCGCCCGCTGCTGCTGTGCCTTGCCCTCCTCACCCCCGTGCCCGGGCTTGCCGCCCTTCCCGATACGCTGCCGGTGGAATCCCCGTGGAAGGCGGAAGTCCGACGCGGCCCTGACGGCCGGCTGACCGCCGTGCCTATGCGCCAGTCCGGCGGACCGGGCGCCGACGCCGCGCCTCCCCAGGCCACGATGGTCGTCGGACCGGGCGAGCGCGTCACCTCGATCACCGAGGCTGCCCAACTGGCCCGCAACGGCGAGGTCGTCGAGATCCGCCCCGGGGAATACCACGGCCAGCCGGCGGTATGGACGCAGGACAAGCTGCTCATCCGGGGTGCAGCCGGGGGCCGGCCGGTGATGCTCGCCGACGGGCGCAGCGCCGAGGGCAAGGCGATCTGGGTCGTCCGCGGCGGCAGGGTGGACATCGACAACATCGAGTTCCGCGGCGCCCGCGTGCCGACCGGCAACGGGGCTGGCATCCGCTTCGAGGGTGGCCAGCTGGTGGTACGGCGCAGCGCCTTCGTGGACAACGAGAACGGCATCCTGACCGCCAACCAGCCGGACATGACACTGGAGGTTTACGACAGCCGCTTCGGCGCCGCGCCACAACATGCCGGCATGCTCCACCACCTGCTCTACGTCGGGGCCATCGGGCGCTTCGTGCTGGAGGGCAGCCACTTCGAGCAGGGTTACCTCGGGCATCTGGTCAAGTCCCGCGCCCGCGAGAACCTCATCCGTTACAACCAGCTGTTGGATGGTGCCGGCGGGCGCGCGTCCTACGAACTGGAGTTCCCCGACGGCGGCGTCGCCCACGTGATCGGCAACGTGATCGGACAGAGTGCCGAGACCGACAACCCGGTGCTCATCTCATACGGCGCCGAGAGCGCGCGCTGGCCGGACAACGCCCTCTTCCTCGCTCACAACACCCTGCTCAACGACGCACGGGCCGGCAGCTACCTGAAGGTCTGGCACGAGAAATTTCCCGGCGGCGTGGAGACCTGGCTGATCAACAACCTGAGCATCGGCTACGGCGACGTACAGCCTCCGCCCCTGGGCCGCTTCGAAGGCAACAAGCGCGCCGAACGGCGTGACCTCCCCGACGATGGCAGCGGGCAGCCGCTGCGCCTCCGGCGCGACAGCCCGCTGCGAGGCAGCGTGCGTCTGCCCGGCCCGGCTCAGGGCGTGGACCTGCTGCCCACCGCGGAATTCTTTCCGCCGGCGGGCCGCCGGGCGATTCACCCAAGCAGCACGCTGGCCCCCGGCGCCTTCCAGTGAGGTGACAGCCCCCACGCTCAGTCCCTTCGGACGGCCGGGCGGGACTGAGCAACGACACAACGCAGAACTGCCATGACCGTGCACAAATGCTGCAATGCAGCATGCCTATGCTTCATCATGGTCGCGCGCTGAAAGCCCGTCGCGCCCCACCTTCTCATTGACAGGACACGGACCATGAAAGCCCTTACGAACCCCGAGCAGATGGCCGCCAACGGCAAGGCCCACCTCAACACCCTGCTGAGCTTCGCCGACAGCGCCGTCACGATGACGGAATGCCTCGCCAGCCTGAACCTCAACTTCGCCTGTGCGATGGTCGAGGAGTACATGGTCAGCATCCGGGCGATGGTCGATGCCAAAAACCCCCAGGAACTCGTCGCGCTGCAGTCCGGGCTGGCCCGCCCGGTGGTCGAAAGGAGCGTCGCCTACGCACGCGGCGTGTCGGAAATTCTCGCCGAAGGCCACAAGGATGTGACCAGGCGTCTGGATGCGAGGATGACCGAGCTCAACAAGAACCTCGCCATCGAGATGGACTACGTGTCCCGCTCGGCCCCGGCGGGCTCGGGCGCGCTGCTGCAGAGCATCACGTCGGCGATCGCCGCCGGCAACAGCGCCTTCGAAACCGTCATCGGCACCGCCCGGCAACTGGCCAGCGCCGCAGAAATCCGTCTGCCGCTCGCCGCCACCGAAAAAGTCCTGCTCGCCGAAAAGCAGGTGTAATAAGCGCGCTGCCGGCGCCCGGGGCTGGCTCCGGGCGCCGGTAGCATCAGGCCGGACTCAACGCGACCACTTGAGCTTCATGAGGTCCCACTCGTAGGGCGAGAAGAACAATTCGACAACGTCGATCTTGCGCGGCTCGACCCTGCACCGGCGCTCGACACCCGTCGGCAGCACGCCGTCGGATTGACGCCTGTCCTTACCCGATCGCCTCTCCTGGCCTCTCCAGCGTTTCGCCTGCGTCGTCACCGAACCCATCTTTGTGCCTATGCCTATCCCCGGGGGCCACTAAGCTACTCCTTGCCCCGGCCCTCCGGCAATCACTTTGGATCCGGCCTGCCCCCATGCCGCGATGCGCCCCGGCTGCGGCAAGCGCACGCCACGGCAAGCTGAGGCAACCGCTATTTGGAGAAGATGCGCGACACCAGTTCCGCCCGCTTGCGGGCGGCGCGCTGGCTGTGACGAAAATCGAGCGCGAACAGCACGGCACCCGCCACGGCAACCACGATGCAGCATCCGATGATGAGGTAACCCACAAAGCCATTCATGTCTGTTTGAATGAGTCTGGCCGGGACACCAGCCCCGCGTAAGCCAGCAAAAAGGCCAACCCCGAAGAATTGGCCTGAACGCTTGATTAAATTGGTGCCGGCGAAAGGAATCGAACCCTCGACCTTCGCATTACAAGTGCGCTGCTCTACCAACTGAGCTACGCCGGCGTGCTCCCGAGGCCCGTTCGCCGGGAGGGACGACAGGCCGCCCTGGATCATCCAGGTGCGAGCAAGCCGCGGATTATAATCAAACTGCCGTTCTCACGCAGCCCACGGAGTATCGATGCCTCTTTCCCCCAAGCCGGACGCCCCCGCGAACGACGCGGCCGGGGTGGTCAAGCCGCCCATTCGCCTGCTCTTCATCGAGGATTCGGAAAACGACGTCATCCTGCTGCTGCACCACTTCCGGCGGGCCGGTTATGCGCCCACCTACCTTCAGGTTGCCACGGAAGAGAGTCTGCGCGAGGCGCTGCAGCAGGAGAGCTGGGATGTCATCCTGTGCGACCACAACCTGCCCGGTTTCAGCGCCCACGCTGCGCTGCGCCTGACCCAGTCGCTAGGCCTCGACCTACCCTTCATCATCGTATCGGGCGTGATGCAGGAGGACGAGGCGATCGCCGCCATGCGCGCCGGCGCCCACGACTATCTCAGCAAGAACAAACTCGACCGCCTGATCCCGGCCGTCGAGCGGGAACTGCGGGAGGTCTGCAACCGCCGTGAAAAGCACTTTGCCGAACAGACGCTGCGCCGCTCCGAGACACGCCTGCGGGCACTCACCGACAACATCCCCGGCGTGGTCTTCCAGATGGGCTACACGCCGGACGGCATGCTCGGCTTCCAGTACCTCAGCGAGGCGGCGGCGATGCTCTTCGGCAGTTCGGCCGAAGAGCTGACCGGCAATTCGGCAGGCTGGATGACCTGGTTGCTGCAGGAAGATCTGCCGGGCTTCATGGAGGCGACCAACGCATCGGCCGAGCATCTGTCGACGCTCAACTGGGAAGGGCGCATCCAGTTGCCGACCGGCGAGCAGAAGTGGATCAACCTGCGCAGTTCCCCCCGTCTGTCGGAATTCGGGGCGCTGATCTGGGAGGGCGTGATGTGGAACATTACCCACAGCAAGCGCGTCGAAGCCGACCTGCGCGAGTCGCGCAGCCAGCTGGCCGCGCTCTCCAATCATCTGCAACGGATCAAGGAGGAGGAGCGCGAACGCATCGCACGGGATGTCCACGACGTGCTCGGCGGCACGCTGGTGGCGATCAAGTTCGAGATATCCCTGCTCGAATCCAGGCTAGACGCCGACCCGGCCCAGGCCCGTGGGCGGGTGCGCAACGTCGGGCGCATGGTGGACGACGCCATCGCCACCGTCGGCCGCGTGACCCGCGAACTTCGCCCCAGCGTGCTGAAGGATTTCGGTCTCGCCGCAGCGATCGAATCCCAGGCCGAGGACTTCGCCCAACGCACCGGCATCGCCTGTAACATTCGTTGTACCGATCACGACCTTGAGCCGGACTACGATACGGCCCTGGCGTTGTTCCGCGTCTTCCAGGAAGCGCTCACCAACGTTTGCAAGCACGCCAGCGCCCGGGAGGTGAATGTCCGGTTGATGCAGGAAGGAGACGAGGTGGTGCTCGAAATCGCCGATGACGGTTGCGGCATCGCCGTGGCCGACCTCCAGAAGCCCCGCTCCTTCGGCCTGCGCGGTATCCGCGAACGGCTCGCCAGCCTGGGCGGACGCCTCGACCTGGGCCAGGTGGCCCCGCACGGCGCGCGCCTGACCCTGCGCGCGCCCATCCATGCCGCCACCGAGGAATCCAACCCCAACAGGAGCTCTGCATGAGCAAGCCCATCCGAGTACTGATTGCCGACGATCACGCGATCGTCCGCCAGGGCCTGCGCCAGATCCTTTCCGACACGCCTGATCTCACCGTCGCCGGCGAGGCCGAAAACGGCGTCCAGGCGGTGCAGATGGTGCGTAGCGGCGACTGGGACGTCGTGCTGATGGACGTCTCCATGCCTGACCGCAACGGCATCGACGCCCTCAAGATCATCAAGAAGGAACACCCCCGCCTGCCAGTGCTGATCCTCAGCATGTATCCCGAGGAGCAGTACGCGATCCGCGCCCTCAAGGCGGGTGCCGCCGGCTACCTCACCAAGCAGAGCGCACCGGAACTCCTGGTCACGGCGATCCGCCAGGTCGCCAGCGGCAAGAAATACGTCAGCCCCTCGCTGGCCGAGGAGCTCGCCAATGCGATTGGCGAAGACACCGAGCGGGCGCCCCACGAAAAGCTCTCCGACCGCGAGTACCAGACCCTGTGCATGATCTCGTCCGGCAAGACGCCAACGGAGATCGCCGAGGCCCTCAACCTCAGCGTCAAGACGGTCAGCGTCTACCGCGCCCGCCTGCTCGAGAAGATGCATCTGCGCAACAACGCCGAACTCACCCACTACGGGCTGAAGCACGGCCTTGCCGAATGAACGATGCGCCCCATTCGCCGGATTCCGGCGGGCGCGCCGGCGGCACCGCGGCTTGCCCCCCTGGCCGTCGCCAAGGGGAACCTAAAGGGATATCGATTACCGCCGTTATGCCAGCGCAGACCAGGCAGGCCATTCGGCCCGGATGCCCCCGCCCCCACCCGTAGCAGGATGTCGGATGCTCCCGAAACCCGCAGCCCCGCGCAAACCCAAAATGATCGACACCCATCAGCCGTCGGACGTCGCCCGGGAAACCCTCCGCCAGCTCGCCCTGCGCCGCATTGCACCCACGCCCGACAACTACCGGGCGCTCTACCACGAGATCGCCGGCACCATCGCCGAAGACGTGTTCCCCGAACGTGCGCTGAAGCAGCTTGCCGCCGCGCTGCCGCGGAACAGCCACGAGGGGCTGCGCATCGCCCGCGATTTCGACGCAGCCGTCGCCCACGCCGACTGGCCGGCACTGAGAGCCGTCATCGTCGGTGCGCTGGCCGCCGCCGACAGCCCCGACTTCAACTGGGGCGGGCTGCTGCGCGAGTTGATCGGCGAATGGGAGCATCGCCGCAGCGGACTGACCCAGGCGCGCAAGCGCGAAATGCTCGACCGGGTGCTCAGTGCGTCCAGCGGCAACCCGGCGAAACTCGGCGAGCGCCTGCAGGGCCTGCTGCGTGCCTGGTCGCGCAGCCCGGACGACGACGCCCCGGCCGATGCACCGCGCGACACCCGCGACACGCCTGTGGCGCCGCAGCTCCCCGCCGCCGAAAGCCCGGCCTTCGCCGACATGCTGGCCGCGCTGCTGGAAGGCATCGCCGGCCAGGCCGAACCGGACACCCCGGCGCTGGCGGGTGAGGCCCGGCAACTCGCCGCAGAGATCCGCAGCGCCGCAGCCCCCCTCCCCATCGGCGACTTGCGCGAGCGGCTCGACAAGCTGCGCGCCGGCCTCGACTGGGTCACCGAAGACCAGCACGCGATGCGCGACGGCCTGCAACGCATCCTCCAGCTGATTCTCGAGAACATCGGGGAGCTGGTCGTCGACGACCGCTGGCTGCACGGCCAGGTCGTGCTGATGGGCGAAATGTTCGCCCATCCCCTCGACGTGCGCGTCCTCGGCGAGCTGGAAAGCCGCCTGCGCGACGTGATCCACCGTCAGGGCGCGCTCAAGCTCGAACTGTCCGGCGCCCAGGCGCGCCTGAAGGACATGCTCGCCCGCTTCGTGGACCGCCTCGGCGAATTCTCCGACTCCACCGGCGACTACCACGACAAGATTGAACAATCGGCCCAGCGCATTGCCGCCGCCGAGGACATCGCCGAACTCACCGAGGTCATCGCTGATGTGATGCGTGAAACGCGCACGGTGCAGGAAAGCACGGCCCGCTCCCGGGACGAACTGCAGGGCCTGCGCGGCCAGGTGGACGAGGCCAACGCCGAGATCAGCCGCCTGCAGTTCGAACTCGAGCGGACCAGCGAGCTGATCCGCCACGATCCGCTCACCGGCGTGCTCAACCGCAAGGGCCTCGATGAAGCGCTGTCCCGCGAGGCCAACCAGGCACGCCGCCGCGGTACCCCCCTGTGCCTGGGTCTGCTCGATATCGACAACTTCAAGCACATCAACGATACCCACGGTCACCAGACCGGCGACGCAGCCCTGATGCACCTCGCCGAGGTCGTGCGCGAAAACCTGCGCCCACAGGACTCCGTCGCCCGCTACGGCGGCGAGGAGTTCGTGATCCTGCTGCCGGACACCGCGCTCGAAGCCGGCATCGCCACCCTGGTCCGCCTGCAGCGGGCGCTCACCAAGCGCTTCTTCCTCGCCCGCGAGCAGAAGATGCTGATCACCTTCAGCGCCGGCGTGTCCGAACTGCTGCCGGACGAAAACCCGGACAAGGCCATCGACCGGGCCGACAAGGCGATGTACATCGCCAAGCGTTCAGGCAAGAACCGGGTTCTCGCCGCCCGCTGAAAAGCGCTGGCCGGAAGGGCCGACATGCCGCCGCACGGCTTATGCTAAAGTCGTGCAATCATGCAAAAGAGATTTTCCCGGGCGGTCGGGTCCGACCTGCACGTCCTTCCCTCGCCCCACTCCACGGCCCTGTTCATAGCCCACCTCACGGCGCTGCTTACGGCCGTCCTGGCCACCCTGCCGCTGGCCGAGCGGGCCAGCGCAGCCGAGCCCCTGGGGCGGCTGTTCTTCACGCCCGCCGAGCGGGCCCTGCTCAACCGTCAGTCCGACGCCGAAGCCCCGCCCGCCCCACCACCGCGGCTGGACGGCATCATCACCCGCAGCGACGGGCGGCCGACCCTGTTCGTCGACGGCCGGGCCCGCCTCGCCGACCCGCGGCAGGTGCACATCGACGAAGCTCGCGCCGAGGTGAGCGGCGCGGACGGCCGCCGCCATCGCCCGCGCGTCGGCGATCCGCCGGCGGAGGCCGACACCCGCTGATGCGGCGCCGACCCTCCGCGTACCGCCAGCAGGGCATGTTCGCCCCTGCCCTGATCATCCTGCTGAGCCTGGCCGGCATCGGCTGGCTGCTCGCCCGCCAGCCCAGCGCCGCCAGCGTGGACCTGGCGCGCGAATCGCGCACCGCCCAGGCCCTCGGCCTCGCCCGCGAGGCCCTGCTTGGCTTCGCCGCGACCTACCGCAGCCGGGAGCACCCCAATGCCGATTTCGGCTACCTGCCCTGCCCCGACCTGGACGGCGACGGCTCCTCCGAGACCTGCGGCGGCAAGGACCAGACCAGCGTTGGCCGCCTGCCCTACCTCACCCTCAACCTTCCCGACCTGCGCGACGGCGCCGGCGAATGCCTGTGGTACGCGGTCTCCGGCAGCTTCAAGAACAACCCGAAAGCCGACGTCCTGAACTGGGACAGCACCGGCCGCTTCCGCATCGAGGACGCCGACGCTGCGGTACTCAAGCTCGCCGGCGATCAGGCCGGCCACGCCGCCGCCCTCGTCATCGCCGCCGGCCCGCCGCTGCCCGACCAGACCCGCACCCCCGGCCCAGCCCGCTGCGGCGGCGACACCCAGGCACGCAACATCGCGCACTACATCGAAGCCCTGGGCGCCCTTGAGGGCAGCGGCCCGATTCCGGTCCGCCCCGCGGCCGGGAACGACCGCATCGCAACGATCACCACCGGCGACATCTTCCGGCAACTGAAGAACCGGCCGAGCTACGCACCTTGGCTGCAGACGGTGCTGCAGGCGGTCGCCGACTGCCTGACCCGGCCCGAACTTCCGGCCGTCGTCGCCGCGGCAGGCCACGGCCCCGTCGAAGTCGGCCGCCTGCCGCCGCTGGAACGACTCGGCGGCTCCTGTCGCAGCGAATCCCTGCGCGACGCTGCCGCCAACTGGGCCGAAGTCACGCGCTACGCGCGCTGCATCGGCGGCACCGCCTGCCTCGGCGGCCCGGCCACGCGCTGCCGCGGGGCACTGCTGTTCGGCGGCGAACGCCGGGATCCCGGCCAGCGCCGCCTGGACGTCGCCGACCGACAGGCCACCGACAACTACCTGGAGGCCGACACCCTCGCCCTCCTCGCCGCCGGCACGATCGCCACGCTGCCGAACATCATCGCCCTGCCCGTCGCCTTGCCCGCGCAGGCGATCTCCACCGATGTCGCCCTATGCATTCCCTGATGCCCGCCCACGTCCGCTTTCACCAGCGCGGCTTCACCCTCGTCGAAATGGCGGTCGTGCTGCTGATCCTGACACTCCTCGCCGGTGGCCTCACGGTCGGCCTCTCCGCCCATCTGGCCCGCCGTGCCGAGGCGGCAACCGACGACGCCCTCGCCGAGGCTCGCGACGCGCTGCTCGGCTACGTGGTGCGCCGGGGCGTCTTTCCGTGCCCGGCAAAAAGCGCCACCGACGGTGCAGAGGACCGGAGCGGCCCCGCCAGTTGCCGGAAGTACGCCGGCCTGCTGCCCTGGGCAAGCCTGGGCATCCACGGCGTCGACGGGTGGTCCCGCCGGCTGCGCTACGCCCTCGCCCGCGACTACGCCAGGGACATCCGCCTCGCCGTGGTCGGCGAGAGAGCCAACTTTCCCGACGGCGACATCGTCGTGAAGACCCGCAACATCGACGGCAACGAACTCTTCCTGACCACCGAGGGCGGCCGCACCCCGGCGGTCGTGCTGTCCCACGGTGCCAACGGGCTGGGGGCCACCGACCAGGAAGGCAACCTGCTCGCCGCCCCGCCGGCAGATGGCGACGAGGCCCGCAACGCCAGCGACGACGGCAAGCTGTTCTACAGCCGGCCACCGTCGGAAAACCCCTCGGCGCCCGGCGGCCGCTTCGACGACCGGGTCATCTGGATCTCCCCGAACCTCCTCGCCCACCGTCTCGTCAGCGCCGGCCGCCTGCCGTAACGAGCGGGCACGATAAAAATTGCATTGACATACGCCGAACGTATAATCAAGAGTGGCCGGCCAACCAGACCCCGGCGCAGCACAGGAGACAGCATGAGAACCCAGCAGCAAGGCTTCACCCTGGTCGAGATCGCCGTCGTGCTGGTCATCATCGGGCTGCTGCTCGGCGGCGTGCTCAAGGGACAGGAACTCATCAACAGCGCCAAGGTGAAGAATGTCATCGGCGAATTCCGCAATGTCTCCGCCTACCTCTACGCCTACCAGGACCGTTACCGGGCCATGCCCGGCGACGACCCCGGTGTGGCCAATCGTCTGACGGATGCAGTCCGCGCCAGCACCGGCGGCACAGTCGGCAACGGACGGATCGACGGCAACTGGAACTCCACGACGGCCAGCGACGAGAGCGTGCTGTTCTGGCAGCACGTGCGCCTCGCCAACCTGGCCAGCGGCGACGGCCGCAACCCGGCCACAGAAGGCGTGGCGATCCTCGACTGGCTGCCCCGCAACGCAGCGGGCGGCCGCATCGGCGTTACCGGCAACAGCCCCGTGGCGGGCTGGGGCGGCAGCTTCTTCATCTGCCAGGACAATCTCTCCGGCAGTTTCGCCCGCCAGATCGACATCGCGATGGACGACGGCCTGCCGGCAACCGGCATGGTCCGCCTGCTCCCCAATGGCAGTGCCAGCGGCAAGACGGTCAAAAGCACCGAACTGAACGACGCCGAAAGCTACACGGTCTGCGCGGCGTACTGAGCACCCGGCACATCCCGGACGCTACACACCCTTCAACAGCCGCGATTCGGCATTCGACAACTGGGCCGGGGTGCCGAGCAGCACCAGCACGTCCGCCTGCTCCAGGCGCATCTCGCCGGCAGGATCCACCAAACGCACGCGCTGCCGGCGCACCGCGCTGATCTCCACGCCCAGCTCCGGCAGACGCAAGTCGGCCAGGCGCTTGCCGATCGCATAGGCGCCGGACTCCATCGGCACCGAGTGCAGCCTCACCTGCTGGAGTTCCTCCAGCGTTTCCTCGTAAAGATGTTCGCCGCCGCGGTAGATGCCCCGCAGCAGGTGGTAGCGCTCGGCCCGGATCTCGCGGATGCGCTTGAGGATGCGCGGTAGCGGAACGCCGACCAGCGCCAGCGCATGGGACGCCAGCATCAGCGACGACTCCACCGATTCGGGCACCACCTCGGCGGCGCCGGCCTGCTGCAAGCGCTCGAGATCCCGCTCGTCGGCGGTCCGCACCACCACCGGTACGTCGGGCCGGCAGCTGCGCACCATGCTCATCGCGCGCAGCGCGGCACCGGTGTCGGCATAGGTGATGACCACCACCGAGGCGCGCGCAATGCCGGCCGCCATCAGGGTCTCGCGCTTGGCCGCATCGCCGAAGACCACGGTTTCGCCCGCCGCTGCCGCCTCTCGCACGCGCTCCGGGTCCAGATCCAGCGCGATGTAGGTGATGCCTTCGTGCTCCAGCAGACGCCCCAGATACTGGCCGTTGCGGCCGAAGCCGCAGAGGATCGCGTGCTTGTCGATGAACATCGACTGGGTGGCGATGCTGGTCAGCTGCAGCGAACGGCTCATCCACTCGGACGGCACCAGCCGCAGCACGATCCGCTCGCTGGCCTGCACGATCAGCGGCGCGAGCAGCATCGACAACACCAGCGCTGCCACCACCACCTGCGACAGGGATGCCGGCAGCAGGCCGGCCCCGTCGATCTGGGACAGCAGCACGAAGCCGAACTCCCCCCCCGCGCACAGCCACAGACCGGTACGCGCGGCCGTTCCCTGCGGACTGCCGAACAGCCGCGACGCCGCCCCGGCGATCATGAACTTGCCCAGCAGCAGCGCCGCCAGCAAAGCCAGCACCGCAGGCAGGCTGAGGATGATCCGGCCCACGTCGAGGAACATCCCGACGGTCACGAAGAACAGACCGAGCAGCACGTCGCGAAACGGCTTGATGTCCTCCTCAACGTGGTAGCGATACTCGGTTTCCGAGATCAGCATGCCGGCCAGGAAGGCGCCCAGTGCCATCGACAGGCCGGCCAGCTCGGTCAGCCAGGCCAGGCCCAGGGTGATGAACAGCACGTTCAGCATGAACAGTTCGGCCGACTTCTGGCGCGCCACCAGGAAGAACCAGCGGCGCATCAGCCCCTGCCCGAAGAACAGCACCAGGCCCAGCACCACCGCCGCCTTGAGGGTCGCCACCGCGAGGGTCTCGAACATCACGTCGGCCGGCTTGGACAGGGCCGGGATCATGATCATCAGCGGCACCACCGCCAGATCCTGGAACAGCAGCACGCCTATCGTCTCCCGCCCGTGCCGGGAATCCAGCTCCAGCCGGTCCGACAGCAGCTTGGACAGGATCGCGGTGGACGACATCGCCAGCGTGCCGCCGAGCGCGAAGCCCGCCCCCCAGCCTAGTCCGCCCAGACGCCCGGCGACCATCACCAGCGCCACCGATGCCAGCACCTGCACCGAGCCGAAGCCGAAGACGATGCGCTTCATGCTGAACAGCCGCGGCAGCGAAAACTCCAGCCCGATCGTGAACATCAGGAAAACCACCCCGAACTCGGCGAGATAACGGGCGCTGCCGGTATCCGGCAGCAGGTTCATCGCGTGAGGGCCGACTGCCGCCCCCACCGCCAGATAGCCGAGCACCGGCGGGAGATTCAGCGATCGGAAGATGCCAACCACCAGCACCGCACCGGCGAGCAGGGCGAGCACCAGTTCGAGGGTATTGACCATGGGGCTTGAATGGATCGTCCGAGGCGGGGCGGAATAATCGATCTGATATACTCCAGAACCCCGATTATACCTGCGCCGCCCATGAGCTCTGCCCCGATCGCCAGCGCCCCCGACCGCATCCTGGCCCTCGCCCGCCGGGTCCTCGAGATCGAGGCCGAGGCCGTCCATGCCCTGGCGGGGCAACTCGGCGGCGACTTCGTCGCGGCCCTCGAACTGATCCTCGCCTCGACCGGGCGGGTCATCGTGTCCGGCGTCGGCAAATCCGGCCACATCGGCCGCAAGTTCGCCGCCACCCTCGCCAGCACCGGCACCCCGGCCTATTTCGTCCATGCCGCCGAGGCAGCCCACGGCGACCTCGGCATGATCACCGCCCACGACGTGCTGATCGCCATTTCCTACTCCGGCAGCGGCGAGGAACTGCTGAAGATCGTGCCCCTCGTCAAGCGTCAGGGCGCACGCCTGATCGCCATCACCGGCAACCCCGATTCACCGCTGGCCCGCGAGGCCGACGTGCATCTCAATGGCTCGGTCAGGGAAGAGGCCTGCCCGCTCAACCTCGCGCCGACCGCCAGCACCACCGCCGCCCTCGCGCTGTCCGACGCCCTTGCGGTCGCGCTGCTCGACGCCCGCGGCTTCGGCGCCGAGGATTTCGCCCGCTCCCACCCCGGCGGCGCCCTCGGCCGCCGGCTGCTGACCCACGTCTCCGACGTGATGCGCAGCGGCAACGCAGTGCCACAGGTGGCCGATGACGCGCTGCTGGCCGACGCACTGATGGAAATGACCCGCGCCGGGATGGGCATGACGGCGATCCTCGACGCCGACCGACGCATCGTCGGCATCTACACCGACGGCGACCTGCGGCGCTCGCTGGCCAGCGGCTGCGACTTCGGCACCGCCCGCGTCGCCGACGTGATGAGCCGCGGCCCCCGGACGATCCATGCCGAGGCCCTCGCCGTCGAGGCCGCCGAGATGATGGAAACCCGGCGCATCAGCCAGTTGCTGGTGGCCGACCAGGACGGGCACCTGATCGGCGCCCTCAACCACCACGACCTGATGCTCGCCAAGGTCATCTGATGAACGGCCGCGGCCACAGCCTCTTTCCCCTCGTGGTGCTCACCCTGCTCGCCGGTGTCTCGGTGTGGCTCGACCGGGCCACCCGGCAGGAGCCCGTCGCCAGGACGGACAAGACCCGCCACGATGCCGACTTCACCGTCGACAAGCTCACGCTGCGCCGTTTCGACCTGACCGGCAAGACCCAGTACGTGCTGATCGCCGATCGCATGGTGCATTTCATCGACGACGAGACGACCGAATTGGTCCGTCCGCGCCTGAACTACCTCAACCGGCCCGAGCCGGTGTGGATCGAGTCCGAGTTCGCCCGGGTCAACAAGGATGGGGAGACCGTCCTTCTCACCAAGGATGTCTTCCTGCGCCGCGCCGGCCACGCCGACAAGCCGGAATCGACGCTGCGCACGGAAGAAATGATGGTCTGGCCCGACGACGAGAGAATGCGCGCCGACAAGCCCGTGACCCTGACCCAGGGCCAGACGGTCATCAACGCCGAACGCATGGAAAGCGACAACATCGTCGGCGAAGTCCGGCTGCAAGGCCAGGTCCGCGGCACCCTTTACAGAACCCCCTCGACGCCGAAACCATGAAACCAGTCTTCCGGCTCAGCGCCCGCCTCGCCACCTTCGCCCTCCTGGCCCTCGCCGCCCCGCTTTCCCACGCGGAAAAGGCCGACCGCGGCAAACCGGTCAACATCGAGGCCGATCGGGTGACGGTAGATGACAAAAACAAGATCCACATCTTCGAAGGCCATGTCGTGCTGACCCAGGGCACGCTGACGATCCGCAGCGACAAGCTGGTGGTGAGCCAGGATGCGGAGGGCTACCAGCGCGGCGTCGCCACGGGCGGCGAAGGCGGCCTGGCCCGCTTCCGTCAGAAACGGGAAGGGAAGAACGAATGGGTCGACGGCGAAGGCGAACGGATCGAGCACGACGCGCGCAGCGAGCTCTCCCAGTTCTTCCTGCGCGCCCGCGTCAAGAGCGGCGAAGACGAGGTCCGCGGCCAGTACATCCAGTTCAACGGCGTCACGGAAACCTACCTCGTCACCAACGGCCCCAACGCCACCACGCTGCCAAGCCAGCAGGGTCGCGTGCAGGTCACCATCCAGCCGAAGAAAAAGGACGGCGCGGCGCCCCAGTGAGCCCTTCCGGTCGTTCGCGACATGCACCGCAAACCCGTCCCCCACCAACCGGGACCAGCCTGCAAACAGTTGTTTTCAAAGGTGTTAAGAAACAGTCAAAGATTTTTGTGCGCCGCAACAAAAATTTATTGACAGTGTTTTTTGCGTGAATATAATGATCGCCATTGCTGCAACGCACAAACACGACGTTGCAAGATCGAATGCAATTCACCCATTCACTCAAGGAGTTTGCCATGACCACCACCCCCGAACAGATCGTCGCCGCCAACAAGGCCAATGTTGAGACCCTGCTGACCCTGGCCAACACCGCCTTTGCCAGCGCCGAGCGCATCGCCGCCCTGAACCTGAACACCGCCCGTGCCGTGCTGGAAGACACCGTCGCTTCCGCCAAGGCCCTGCTGGCCGCCAAGGACGTGCAAGAGCTGATCAGCCTGCAGACCGCCCTGGCCCAGCCGGTCGTCGAGAAGGCTGTTGCCTACTCCCGCAGCGTCTATGAAATCGCTTCCCAGACCCAGGAAGAAGTTTCCAAGCTGTTCGAAGCCCAGATCGCCGAAGCCAACAAGACCTTCGCCGCCGCTCTCGACAAGGCCGCCAAGTCCGCTCCGGCCGGCTCCGACGTCGCCGTCGCCGCTGTCAAGTCTGCCATCGCCGCTGCCAACTCCGCTTACGACAGCGTGACCAAGGCTGCCAAGCAAGTGGCCGAGATCGCCGAAGCCAACGTTGCCGCCGCCACCAGCGCCACCGTCAAGGCTGTCAGCACCGCCCCCGCCAAGTCCTCCAAGAAGGCTGCCTGATCAGGCTTCCCGACGGAAGGAAGGCGCCTCCAGGCGCCTTCCGACTGGCAGAAAAAGCCCGCCGTGCATTGCACGGCGGGCTTTTTCCATTGAACGACCGATCACCGCAGCGCACCACCGTCGGTGCATGGGTGCGGGATACGTGATATTTTCCCAAGGCTGCATGAATTGCAGCCAGCCGAGGTACGGGCAACAGACGGTTGCCACCGGCTCGAATCCAATAAATCAAGATCGAGGGAAGATAAACAATGGTTACTGGGAAATCGAAAATCATCTACACGCTGACCGACGAGGCGCCGCTCCTCGCCACGTGTGCGTTTCTTCCCATCGTCCGGACCTTCACCAGCCCGGCCGGCATCGAGATTGCCAAGGCAGACATTTCGGTTTCAGCCCGCGTTCTCGCCGAATTCTCCGACTATCTGGCCGACGACCAGAAGGTGCCCAACACCCTGGCCGAGCTAGGCAGGCTGTGCCTGGAGCCGGACACCAACATCATCAAGCTGCCGAACATCAGTGCCTCGGTGGCACAGTTGAAGGCCTGCATCAAGGAGCTCCAGGAAAAGGGCTACCCCATCCCCGACTACCCGGAATGCGCCGGCTCCGACGAAGAGAAAGCGATCAAGACCCGCTACTCCAAGTGCCTCGGTTCCGCCGTCAATCCGGTCCTGCGCGAAGGCAACTCCGACCGCCGCGCACCGGGCGCCGTGAAGAACTTCGCCCGCAAGCATCCGCACTCGATGGGTGAATGGAAGCAGTGGTCGCAGACCCACGTTTCCCACATGCACCACGGCGACTTCTACCACGGCGAAAAGTCGCTGACCCTCGACAAGGCCCGCGAGGTGCGCATGGAGCTGATCGCCAAGGGCGGCAAGATCACCGTGCTGAAGCCCAGGATCCCGCTGCTCGAAGGCGAGATCATCGATTCGATGTTCATGAGCAAGAAGGCGCTATGCGACTTCTACGAGCAGGAACTGGAAGACTGCCGCAAGGCCGGCATCCTGTTCTCGCTGCACGTCAAGGCCACGATGATGAAGGTGTCTCACCCCATCGTCTTCGGCCATTGCGTAAAGATCTATTACAAGGAAGCCTTCGAGAAACACGCCAGGACCTTCAACGAGCTCGGCATCAATGTCAATAATGGCATGGTCGATCTCTACGACAAGATCAAGCAGCTTCCCGAATCCAAGCGCGACGAGATCATCCGCGACCTTCACGCCTGTCAGGAGCACCGCCCGCGCCTGGCGATGGTGGACTCCGCCAAGGGAATCACCAACTTCCACTCGCCCAACGACGTGATCGTCGACGCCTCCATGCCGGCGATGATCCGCCAGGGCGGCAAGATGTGGGGCGCCGACGGCAAGCAGTACGACTGCAAGGCAGTCATGCCCGAATCGACCTTCGCCCGCATCTACCAGGAGATGATCAATTTCTGCAAATGGCATGGCAACTTCGATCCGAAGACCATGGGCACGGTCCCGAACGTCGGCCTGATGGCCCAGCAGGCTGAGGAATACGGCTCGCACGACAAGACCTTCGAAGTCGCCGAAGACGGCATTGCCAACATCGTCGACATCAACACCGGCGAAGTGCTGCTGACCCAGAACGTCGAGGCCGGCGACATCTGGCGCATGTGCCAGGTGAAGGACGCGCCCATCCGCGACTGGGTCAAGCTCGCCGTCACCCGGGCCCGCAATTCCGGCATGCCGGCGGTGTTCTGGCTCGACCCCTACCGTCCGCACGAGAGCGAACTGATCAAGAAGGTCGACAAGTACCTGAAGGATCACGACACGACGGGTCTCGAGATCCGGATCCTGTCGCAGGTCCGTGCAATGCGCTTCACCCTCGAGCGGGTCGCCCGCGGCCTCGACACCATCTCGGTGACCGGCAACATCCTGCGTGACTACCTGACCGATCTGTTCCCGATCATGGAACTGGGCACCTCGGCCAAGATGCTGTCCATCGTTCCGCTGATGAAGGGCGGCGGCATGTATGAAACTGGTGCCGGCGGCTCCGCGCCGAAGCATGTGCAGCAACTGGTTCAGGAAAACCACCTGCGCTGGGACTCCCTCGGTGAGTTCCTGGCGCTGGCCGTCTCGCTGGAAGAACTGGGCATCAAGGAAAACAACGCCCGCGCCAAGCTGCTGGCGAAGACGCTGGACGCCGCCACCGGCAAGCTGCTCGACAACAACAAGTCGCCGTCGCCGAAGACCGGCGAACTCGACAACCGCGGCAGCCAGTTCTACCTGGCCATGTACTGGGCACAGGAACTGGCCAATCAGACCGAGGACAAGGAGTTTGCAGCCCACTTCACCCAACTGGCCAAAACGCTGACCGACAACGAGGCGCATATCGTGGCCGAACTGAAGATGGTGCAGGGCCGGCCTGCGGACATCGGCGGCTATTACATGGCCGACGCGGAGAAGTGCAAGGCGGTGATGCGCCCGAGCCCGACACTCAACGCGGCACTGAAGGCGGCCAACGCGTAAGCTGCGCGGCAGCGCAAGGCCTGAAGCCAGACACCAGCCCGCCGCAAGGCGGGTTTTTTACGGCCCGCAGCGGCGCAGGCTCCGGCGGCCGCGGGCGGCCGGCCGGTTTGGCGGTGTTGCCCGAAGCCGGTTTCGCGCGAATTGTTGTCATGCTCACCAACGGCCTGACCCGGCCGGCAGGAGGGAGTCGCGATGTGGTTCATCGGTGCGCTGCTGGGGCTCGTGCTCGGCGGCCTGGTCTTCGGGGAGTTGGGCGTGGTCGGCGCGGTAATCGGCGGTCTTGCCGGCCATTTCCTCGGCCAGAGGCAGGAGGGCACTCCGGTCGACGCACTGACGACCCGGGTCGGTTTGCTCGAGGGCGAGGTCCGCCGGTTGGCGAGCTTCGAATCCGAAGTCGCCCGGCTGCGCCGCGAGCTCGATCAATTGCGGGGACGAGCCACCCCGGCAGCGACAAGTCCTGCCACCACGCCCGCAGCCCCCGAACCCGGGCCCGTGGTGGCCTCGACCGCCTCCGCACCGGCGGAGCCCCCCGCAACCGTGCCGGCGCCCGAACCGGACAGGGCCTTACCCCCAGCGGCCGCCCCACCACCCCCCGCGCGGCCCGGCGACCGAGGCCAACCGATCGCGGTGCCAGGCTGGCTGGCGCGCCTCGCGGGGGGCAATCCCCTCGCCAAGATCGGCGTGGTGCTGCTGTTCTTCGGGGTCGCCTCGGGCCTGCGGCTGGCGATCCAGCACGGACTCTTCCCGGTCTGGCTGCGCCTGGCTCTGGCTGCGACAGCCGGCGCAGGGCTGATCGCCTTCGGCTTCCGTCAGACCCGTGACAGCGCGCACCGAGCCTTCGGACTGGCCCTGCAGGGCGGCGGCTTTGCCCTGCTCTACCTGGTGGGGTATTTCATGCTCGCCCGGTACGGCATGCTCGGCCAGGGTCCGGCCTTCGCGTCATTTGCGATGCTCGGCCTTGCCTGCGTGCTGCTGGCAGCCCGCCAGGATGGACCCGCGCTGGCGGTGCTCGGTATCTCCGGCGCCTTCCTGGCCCCGGTACTGGCAGGGGGGCGCAGCGACACGCCCCTGCCACTGTTCTTGTATTTCGCACTGCTCAATGCCTTCGTGCTCGGGGTGAACGGGTTCAAGGCCTGGCGCGCCCTCAACATTGCCGGCTTCGTGCTGACCCTGGTGATCGGCATGGCCTGGGGCGTGGATCACTACCGGCACAGCCATTACCTCGTCACCCAGGTTTTCACCGTGCTTTTCCTCGCCGCCTACTCGGCCATGCCGGTGGCCACGGCCCTGCTGCGCGTCCCCGGGCTGCGCGCCTGGCACGAAGGCATCCTGCTGTTCGGTACGCCCCTGGCGGGAGTCGGGCTGCAGACGGCGCTGGTCGGCGACACCGCATACGGACTCGCGTGGAGCGCCTTCGTCGGTGCGCTGTGGTATTTCACGCTGGGTGGCTTGCTGCGGCGGCGGAAGGATCCGGCCAACGGGCTCCTCGAACTGGCTCACCTGGGCATCGCCGGCGTGCTGCTGACGATTTCGGTACCGCTGGCGTTCGGCGCGCAGCTGACCTCGGCGCTGTGGGCGGCCGAAGGTGGCGCGGTGCTGTGGCTGGGCGTGCGCAGCGGGCGTCCGCTGGTGCAGGGCGCCGGTCTGGCCGTGCAATTGCTCGCCGGCGGTACCCTGCTCGTGGAGTGGGAGAGCCTTGAACGCCGCCTTCCGGTCGCCAATGACGCGGTCCTCGGGGCACTGCTGCTGACCGCTGGTGGCCTGTTCTCGGCGCGCCTGCTGCGCGGTCTCGCCCGCCCCCTCGTCACCGCCTGGCTGCCGCTGGCGTGGGCCCTGCTGTGGTGGCTGGGCTGCGCCGCGGACGAAATCCGGCGCTTCGCATCGGTGGATCTGCAGGCGCCTCTGGGCCTCGTCTTCGTCACCGTGACGGTGCTCGGACTCGAGGGGCTGAGCCGGCGCTGGCGCTGGGTGACGCTGCGCTCAGGCGCGATCCTGCTGCTGGCGGGCCTGCTGGTCGCGGTGCTGCGCACGCAGGCACAGCATGGCCATCCTCTGGCCGGCGGGATGGCCGTGGCGCTGCCACTTGCCTTGGTGATCCAGGTTTGGCTGCTGCGCGCCCATGCGTCGAAGGGCGAGCCTCCTGCCACGGGAGCCGCCGCGGAC
>Ga0213919_1000298_pt1 | contig 23355 bp, 28 predicted proteins | sample McNCre317MG_FD_161056 | JGI IMG/M metagenome (GOLD analysis project Ga0213919, IMG submission 161056) | Freshwater microbial communities from McNutts Creek, Athens, Georgia, United States - 3-17 MG | ecosystem: Environmental > Aquatic > Freshwater > Creek | place: USA: Georgia | collected... | reverse complement strand
GCCTTGTTGCTCTTCGCGATGGCCTGGTCGCTGTTGTCGAACTTGCCCGCCACGTACTCACGCGGTGCCGCCGGTGCACCAGCGACGTTCTGTGCGTCCTGCGTAGGCATCGCGCCGCCGGTGACGCTCGGGATGCTCGTATCCGGCGGGCCCGCGTACTCCTGGCCGTCGCCGAAGCCCTGGATGCCGATGCGCGCGGCATCCGTGCGCGGCTGCGACTTCGGAACGCCGGACGGCATACCCGTCGCAGGGTTCACGAGCGTGCCCTGGTCACTGTCGAACACTGGCGCGCGACCCGTGTGATACGCGACTTCGGCAGGGTCGAACGGGTACGGGTCCGGCTTTGGTGGCTCGGGCATCTGTGGAGCCGGTGGGATGAGCGTCTTCGGCATGTCGAACACCGAGCCGACGAGAGCCGACGATGGGTCGAAATGCTGCGCCATGTCGTCAGGCACGACTACCGAGCGCCCATTGATGTCGACGAGTGCCATAGTGTCTCCTCAGCGCGAGCGGCCGGTGTAGTCGTTGACCGGAATCTGTGGCGTGGACACCGGTGCCGTCGGTGTGAAGTAACCACCCGCGCCAGGATTGCCCGCGGCAATGGGGCTCATCTTGGGCGCTGATGGCATCGACGGAGAACCCATGGACGCGCCGAGGACTTGGCCGCCCGCCGCGAGCAGCGACCCGAACATGCCCTTGTCTTGCGTGCCTGCGCTGTATGCCTGCATCTGCGCCTGAAGCTGCGCGGCGTTCATGCCGGTCAGTTGCGACAAAAAGGCGATGCGCTGGGCATCGTCCATGCCGCGGGACTTGAGCTGCGCGTCGAGGTTCGCGAGCTGCATCTGCTGGTCCTGGCCGCGCCCTTGGCCGAGCGCGTTGGTGAGCAGCGATTGCGCGCCCTGTTGGTCCTGCATCGCGGCCTGCTGCGCCTGACCGACGCCCGCGAGGCCGATACCTGCCGCGTTCTGCGCGCCCTGACGCATCGCCAGTGCTGCGTTGCCACCTCGAGCCATGCGCGCCTGCGCCTGCTGTGCTGCAAGAGCGTTCTGGACCTGGCGCTGGGCTGCGAGCTCGCCCGCGCCCTTCTGCTGGCCCGACGCGATGGACTGGAGTTGCTGCGCCTGCTGCATCTGCATCGGCGCGAAGGCGCTCTGCTGCGTCGCCTGCGGGGCCGTGCGGTTGTCGACGCCGGCCAGGCCCTGCTTGATGATGCCCTGGACCTGGTTGCGGTCCTGGAACTGCGACTGCTTCTGGTAGTCGTTTGGAGACTTGCCCGCGCCGCCGAACATGAAGTCCATGAAGCCCATATCAACCGCTCCTTGCTGAGCCGGGTTTGAAGTCGGTACCGAGCACACCGCCGACCAACAGCAGCTCGGAGAGCTCGAAGGCCGCGCCGTACTGCGCGGTAGCCTCGATGTCTTCAATGCGGAACTGGATGGACTGACACCGCTTGTTGATGTGCAGTCGGCGCTGGTAGCGCGTGGTGTCGCCGCCGCTTCCGCCGTAGGCGCCAGCGCCGTAGATGCCCTCGCCGTACAAGGACGGGTTGTAGTTGCCGTCGACGTTCATCTCGAAACGACGGGACCAAGCCTCGTTGTAGTCGAGGCGGTAGCGTACGCCGAGGGTGTGACTGGACTTGTAGGTACCCAGGAAGTAGGCCCAAAGCACCCGCTGCCAGCCCTGCAGGTAGCCGGTCATGTTGATCCACGCGGTGTCGATGCGCATGGGGATGTGACGGTTGTCGTCGACGTACTCGCCCGGTGTCTCCCGGAAGATGCGCGAGTCGTTGCGCAGGTAGTGGTAGGTGCCATCCAGCACCACCGCGTCAAGGCCTTCGTGGTTGGTGAACTTCGACCACTGCTCGCGCTCGTAGTCCCACAAGAGCGTGTAGCCGCTGTCGGTCAGAAAGAGCACCTGGTGCCGGTCGGGTAGCAGTGTCGCGCGCGTGATGGTCTGGTCGTTGTAGGCGTAGACCGCCGCGCCGATGTCGACGACCTGGCGACTGCGGTCGAGCAGCTTAATCCCCTTCTCGCTCTGGAAGGCGATGCCGTTGGGCGTCTGACAGATGCTCTTCGGAGACTTCAGGCCGACGTCGCTCGTGACGAGCTCGGCAGGCGTGAAGGCGTTCTGCGAGGTCGTGCCGCCGTCAGCGTCGGGACCAGGGCCGCCGAAGACGTAGATGGCCGTCTCGCAGAAGGCATAGACCGCGCCATCCATGACGCCGAGGCCGACGATGCGCCCGCCGTAGGGGTCGATTCGCTGGCGCAGGTGGACCGGCCACTCGACAGCGGTGTCATCCTCCGCGAGCTCCTTGGAGTAGCGGACCATGTGCGGGTCGGTCGGGTCCGTGGCGAACAGGCGCGACTTACCGCCTGCCAGCACGTCGCCCTTCATCGGCGTCGGGTCGTTGGAGAGAATGCCGCCGTTGGTGTAGAGCGGTTCGCGCAGCAGCAGGTCCGCGTCTGACAGGGCATCGGTAAAGCTGACGGTGTCGACGGTTGGGTCATTGACCACGTAGCCGTTCGTCCCGGTGTCGGATGGGTCAGTGCTGCTGACTCGGTAGTAGGCTGATGAGTCATTGACGGGCGAGCGGAACACGCCAATCCGCACGCGGCGCTTGGACGTGAGCCGGTACGTTGGGATTGTCAGCGTCGCAGCCGCCTCGATTCCGACGGTAACGAGTTGAGCCACGGACTCGGGGCCGGGGTGCCACTCGCCTTGGGCGTCGATCTCTTCATATGTGACCTTGTATCCGTAGGTCCCGGCGTCGAGCGAGCCAGAACCGTCGGCGGCCGCCCACGTGCTGCCGCTGGTCGTGTCGGGAGCGCAGTGGAAGCCAGCTTCTGCCCACCGCCGCCCGTCATAGTGCGAGGGGCACGCGCCGGCCATGTACAGGCCACGCCCAAGCTCGGCGCACTGGTGGGAGGCGTCGTTGTCGAAGTCGAGCGTGGTCAGTTTGACGCCGACTTCGCTGAACTGGTCACCGTCCTCGCTGTCGAGCTGGATGCGGTAGCCCAGGCACACCGAGTGCTGCCGCGGCCAGGTGTCGCCCGTGTCGGCGCTGTCCTGGCCAACGTACTGCACCGAGGCCAGGTGCTTGCGCGTAGATAGCCCAGGGAACTGTCCCGGCACGAGGCGCGCGTAGCATCCGGTCGACGTCGCGCCGCCGAACTCGGCAGCCGACAAGCGCACGAGCGCCACGTAGGGGAAGTAGAACACCGGGTGCCCGACCAGGGCGTAGACGTGCCCCAGGTCGTAGAACGCGCGAGACACGAGGCCATGGCCGCGGAGTAGGCGCGAGCTCGAAGCCGTCAGAGTGGTCAGGGTCGAGCTGACCTGACCCGACTCGATGCGGTTGAGGTTATCCACCGTGTCGTCGAATTCCGCAGCCCACCACACCGTGCTGTCGTCGCACACCTCGATGGTGATGCGGTTCCATGTGCCGCTCGTGGCGGACAGCGCCGCCGACGCCACGGACGTGTTTAGGGCCGTCGGGGAAACTACTCGAGCACGCGGCACGGTGTCGGTCCAGGCGACGTAGAGCGCCGCTTCCGAGAAGCGGTCGATGGTGCAGGCAATGGGGCCGGTGACGGTGTCGGTGTACGTCGCAACGCTCGGGAGGCTGGTCACCGGCGAACCGAGACGCCCCGATGCATGGACGTACCCCACGCGGTAGCCGCCGCCCTGGAGCGCCCACGCCATGACCGCCGGGCGGTTGGGCGAGTACAGCGGGAGGCCGTCGCAGGCGTCGTAGCTGGGATTGGAGCTCGACAGGTCTTCGGTCAGGATGGCCGGAACCGGCGTATCGGTCGCGGTAGCCGGGTTGATGACTGCGACGTAGATGCGACTCGTGGTCGACTGCGCCCAGTAGACGTGGATGACCTCGCCAACCGCCACGCAGCGCGGGCTGATGCCAGTCGCATCCAGCGACGTTTCAGCGACCAGGATGCGCTTGGATGCATCCTCGAGCACCGAGCAGTAGACACCACCGCGTGAGTCCTCCCACGCGATGACCGTGACGCCGTTGTTCGTGGCGTGGTCCGGCGTGGTCTGGTTGGTGCCCGTGCGCGCGAGCGGAAGCTCCGTGGCGACGACCGACGACACCTCGTCGGCTTCCGCCCATGTGTCGGAGCTGCTGCGGTAGCTGTAGGCGCGGTCCTCGTCGAACGTGAGCAGCTCGGTGCCGCGCTTCGCCATGCCGACGATGCCAGACAGGTCGGCGCCGCCTTCCTCGATGGACTGCCCGAGTGCCGCGTAGCCGTTGCGCTTGGCCAGCGTGCTCTTCTTGATGAAGGTCGCGTTTTCCAGGTTGAGCAGTTGCGTGGACGGCACCTGCTTCGAGTCGGTCTTCGACTCGATGCCGCCAGCGAAGGCGATGGGCAGTGGCTGCTTCTGGATGGGCATGGGCTACGGCCTGTCCACTTCGATGTCACCGCCGAGCACAAGGTCCCCGCCCGTGGACGTGCTTGGCGCGATATAGAGGTAGTACTGGCAGTACGCAGCGACGGTTTCTGGACTACCGAGCAGCTCGCCGAGAAAGCCATTCCCGGTGGCGTTTCCGCTGTTGGTCTGGTCGGTACCGATTTGAGTGGCAGTCCCGCCGCTTGATGTCTTGTAGAGTCGCGCGGTCAGCGTGGTTGCTGAACTCGTGTTCTTCTTGATCGCGACGTTCCATGCCTTGATGCGGTCACCTACGCGCAGCCCGCTGATCGGGATGTAGATGGGGTTCGTGCTGGCCCCGGTGGTGAACCGGTCAGCAATCTGCGCGTGCGTCGTGCCGCCGATTTCCTTTCCAGGCAGCGTGGGGACCGACAGCTCGATGTTGTTGCTGAACTTGTAGTCAGGTGCAGTGATGTTCTGCGTGGTCGTGTTGCTGAACGAAAGCACGCCCGCGGTCGTGCCCTGCAGAAACAGCCCATTGCTTGCCGCCACCGTCGCCGGGAACGTGACCGAGTAGCTGGCCGCGAGCGCGTCGGGGCTCTTGATCGTGACGGCGTTCGTCGGGACCGTGACGTCTCCAGATGGGTCGTACTCGCGCAGGATGATGTCAGCCACGCCGAGCTTCGCGTACTGACGCACGCCGCCGCTGCTTTCCTGGCGCATCCGATACGTGTCGGTGGCGTCGTCGTAGTCGAGTAGCGCGCTGATAGACGAGTAGTCGCCGCCGATGCCGCCTGTGAACGCGGTGACATTGAGACTGCTGGCGTCGGTCAGCTTGACGTTGGTGCCGCCCGACGTGCGCCAGTACAACTCATTGTCGCTGCTGTTCACGAACAGCGCGCAGGCGTAGCTGGTCATTCCCGCGCTCGGGCTCGGCTGGAAGTCGAGCGCCTTGGCGCCGGTGATGGCGTAGTAGGTGCCACCGCTGTTCCAGGCCACATCGGCGTTGATGTTGAGCCCCGAAGACGGGACTTTGACGCCCTTGCCCGACGAGTGGTCGTGGGCGTCGAGCAGGCCGAAGACGTCATCGAGGATGGTGTCCCAGACGTCATTGCTGCCGTGGTCGGTCGGCAGCGTGAGTCCCATGTTCGCTGTCGGCATGACTTAGCCCGCCACGCCGATTTCGCCCTCGCCCTGGATGGTGAGCGATGTGCCTGCAGAGGCACCGCCAACCAGGAAGTCAGCGGCATCGAGGCGCAGGGAGCCGTACCAGTCGAGGTAGCTGTTCGCCGCGACGCTGGTGGCCGTGCCGACGACTTCCGTGCCTGCGACGTTGCCGCCGGTGCCGCCGAGCCACAGCGAGAACGTCACCGCGCCCGCGGTCTTGTTCACGATACGGATGTGCTTAAGCACGATGTACTGCGAGCTCGACCCACCGTTCACGCCGCCCGCTGCGGTTGGCGGGTTCAGTAGGTTCGTGGTCGTGGTCGCCGTGAGGGCGATGGGGCCGAAGCGGAAGATCTTGTTTTGCGCCATGACTCTCTCCTAGTAAGCGGTCAACTCGGACCACAGGACGTCGATGTAGACACTCGAGCCAGCCGCAGCGCCGAGCAGCACGCGGTTCTCGATGATGAAGCCCTCGTTTTGGACGAGGATGAGCGGCGACTCTCCGTCGGCCACGTTGGCGTTCCAGCCAGACGACACGAATGGCGTGGGACCGCCCGTAGGCACTGCGAGCAGGAGCCACTGCGGCACCTGAACGATGGGGTTCGTGTCCTTGGTGAGCGTGCCGCCGGTCATGCCAGCCGCAGCGCCCGCGACGGTGACGCCGCGGACGTTCGCGCCAGGTGTACCGAATGACGTGCGGAGCTTGGACACGGCGGGGGTCACGGTGTTCGTCGTGTCCACTGCTGAAAAGCTCGTGCACTTGAACATGTCGAGCGAGTCTTCGATGGCCGCTGTGTGCGCTGCCGTCTGCAGCCACTGCACGCGCACCGAGTGGACGACTACGAGGTTCGTAGCGTGCGCGTTCTGGATCTCGAACAAGCGCGAGTTGGCCGCCTGTGCAGCAATGACTGCGCAGCGATGAGACGTGCGGTAGATGCCCAGCGCGCCAGCCGGGTCGGGCTTGGCGACGAAGTGCGCAGGCATGCCCGACTCGGCGCCTACGCCCATCAGTGATCCGCTTGTTCCGCCTTCAAGAATGGCCATGTGTGCTCCTAGGTGAAGACGACGTACGCGAACTTCACATTTCCTTTGACGCGCCCGAGACGAAGCGCCGTCGCGCGCGGGTCGCGGTTGGTTCCGCTGTTGGCTGCAGTGCCGCCGCCGAGACTTGGCGCAGTGGTCAAGACGGGCGACTCGACAACAACGTGTTCCGTGTGCCATCGAACCAGGGCCGAGCCAGCCGCGGGGACAGCGAGCGCCACGATGGGATCCATCTCGCCCTCGTCCTTGGTAACGGTGCCCTTGCCCGTATAGGGGCCATAGGACTGCCACACGAGGACCTTGCTAGTTGCGGTGATGGTGCCGTTGGTGATCGTGAACGTGCCGCGCGTGACAGGCGTTCCGCTGACGTTGACCTCGACGACCGTGGCCGACGCGCCGCCGCTGCCAGATGGACCGGTCGCGCCGACGGGGCCCGCAGGTCCAGGAATCAGCATGCAATCGCAGGCTGGGCCGTCGTCGCCGGGAGGCCCCATCGGTCCAGCGCTTCCGGCTGCACCCGCGGCACCGTTGGAACCTGCAGCACCAGGAGGTCCGCGCTCGCCATCGTCGCCTGCATCTGCGAGGAAGAAGAGAGCGGGACCAGGGACGCCCTGGATGCCCTGCGCACCTGCAGCGCCAGCGACACCAGCGGGACCGGGAGGTCCCATGTCGCCGTCTGCGCCCTGCTCTGCTTCGAGGTAGATGGCAGGCCCAGCTGGGCCCTGAGCGCCAGTGCTGCCCGCGGTACCCGCAGGACCGACAGGCCCCGGTGGTCCCATGTCGCCATCGGCTCCGGGTTCCGCCTCGAGATACACCGCAGGACCAGGTGCGCCCTGCGCTCCGGTGCTGCCCGCGCTGCCTGGGCTGCCTTGCGGGCCGGGGGGTCCAGGCGGGCCGAGCTCGCCGGGTTCGCCGTCGGCGGCCAGCATGAACAGCGCAGGGCCGGCAGGGCCATCGGCTCCAGTTGCGCCGGTTGCTCCCGTAGCGCCAGCGGGCCCCGTTGCGCCGGTCGCGCCAGTCGGCCCGGCAGGTCCAGCGGGCCCAGTGCCGCCGCCACCTGCGCCCCAGGTGCCGTCAGCACGCAGCACGTCAGTGTCGGCGGCATCCGTGCCCGGCGCGGGCACGTAGCCGTCCTTGCCCGTGGTGAAGACGGCGATGTCTTCGAGGCGGTTGACGGCTGCCGTGATGTCATCCAACGCGCGCGAGGTCGCCACGTCCTCGACGCTGCTGCCGAGCAACGTCGAGCGCTTCCGTGGCGGTGACTTGCGCTTCGCGGGCATCAGTCCACCTCGTCGTCGTAGAAGTCAGGCTGCGGGTCGTTGAGGTAGAAGGGCTCGGCGTCGCGGCCATCCGAGGCCGCTGCGATGCGGTCGGCCAGCCGGGCACACTCGCGCTCGACGTCCGACGTGCTCAGGTCCTGGCGGGCCAGGATGCGCTTGAACACGAGCGCCGTGACGAGCTCCTCGTAGCCGTTCCAGCCGTCGATGCTGTCCGTGTCGTCGACGAGGTACGGGGCAACGGGCACGTACCAGAGGCGCAGGGTTTCCGCTGCGTTGGGCGTCGGGACCAGCGTGATGTTGTAGGCGTTCAGCCAGTACCGGTACCGCTTGCTTACCACGGTGCCGTAGCGGTGCGTGGCGTCCAGTGAGATGGACCGGAGCTGCCGGTAGCCGCTGGATACGCCGGTGTCGACGATCTCGAGCTTGCGCAGCGTGTAGAAGCCCGCCGGGAGCGACGCGTTCGCGTTGCCCGAGGTCACAGACAGCGTGGTCGAGGTAAGCAGCCGCTCGTCAGCCTTGGCCTTCAAGATGTCCCAGAGCTCGGCCAGCGCTCCGTTGATGAAGTCGTTGAGGACAGCGGCAGTCAGGTCGCCGGACTCTTCGACGCCCGCGCGGCGCAGGGCCATGTCCCGCAAGTCGGCCAGCGTGAAGGTCCGCTGCGTGGCTGGCGTGACGACGCCGCCCGACACGAAGTCGGAACGGCTGATGATGTCCTCGAAGCTCGTCCACGGCTGCGCGCCGGTGACGGACACGCGGATGTAGACCTTGCCCGCCGTCGCCACCTGGGCGTCGGTGAGCTGCAGCGCGTAGTCGCCGTATCCCTTCTCGACCACGCGCGACACGTCGGCGTTGACGTAGCCAGCGCCAGGGATGCGGATGAGCACTTCGCCAGTCGCGAAGGTGTGCCCGATGACGCCGGTGAGCGGGTCAGTGCTGTCCGGGAGGTGGAATGGAACCTCCCGTTGGGCGTCGACGGTTTCATCGAGGAAGATCATGGCTACTGCTTCGGCGCCTCGGCGGGCTTTGGCTGCACTTGCAACGCATCACACGCCATCGCGAGCTGCCCCTGTGACACGCCGCAGACAACGGTGGACTTCGAGCCGTTTTGCTCGACCGTGATGCGGGCCGTGTGAACGTTGGACGATCCGACGCCCGACATCTCCGGGATGCACTCGGCCTTCGGGCTGAGAATGGCAACACGCTCACATACAAGGTTGTGAGGCGTATTACAGGCAAGCATGACGCTCAGGAACAGGACTCCGCGCATCTACTCAACTCCCATCGTGTACGTGACGAAACCGACGAAGCGCAGGGGTGCATCCGTCGTGTTGCGGGAAACGACCTCGAGCCACGTGCCGTCCTTCCGGTCGGTGTGCGTAAACGAAACCACGTCGAACGTTCCTGGGCCGATGACGTCGGACGCCCTGGCGCCGAGCGGCAGCGTGACTCCCGTGGTGACAGTACCGCCGGGCTCGACCTCACCCGTCAGGAGGTCAGTCGTTCGTTCGCTTCCAGTTGTGCGGGAGAGGCCAGCATCACCCATCATGGAGTTGGTGCTGTCGACGTAATCAGACTCGCTGAACTCAACGACTCCAACCACGGCAAAAACCGACGCCGCAGCGATTGCGAGACTGGCAAACTTTGCATTGATCGGCATGGTCAGATTCCCGTGCATATGTAGTTGAACTTTTGGCCGGCCAGGTTAGTGCTGGCGGCAGTGGTGATGGTGAAGGCGCTCGTGGACTTCGCGGAGAAGTAGAGCGGATCAGCGTTATTCGCCTCGCTCGTAAGGATGCACGCGGGCGCGTTCGTTGAATACGCTGAGGCAAATGTAAGCGTGCAACTCGTCGCTGTGCCGGTGCCTACCGTTACCGTGCCGGCGTGGTCCGAGCCGAGGATCGTCGGCGATGTTCCGCACGAGGACAGTGCAGGATCGGTCCCGGTCGCGGAAATCTTGCCCGCGAACGTCGCAGTATCCGCGTCGTCGTTGCCAAACGTCATCGTGCCTTGTGTCGTAGTCAGGCCACTGACGACGAGCGAGTTAGTCGTCGTACCGCTGGACTCGACGGTAAGACCGGCAGCAATCGTCAGCGCTGGGAGATACGTCCCGCCGATCTGCCTCCATCGCGACGTTGCCGACGAGTAGACCAGTGACGCGCAAGCGTTCTGGCTTGCCGGGAGTCGAATGTCTCCGCTGACCGGGGTTAGCGTAGTCACCCGATTCGCTGCGGTAGATCCGGCGTCTTCGTTCTTGATTACGATCTGAAACGATCCGGTGTTGCAGATCGTCCGCTCCTCTCCGTCGTTTCCGCCGGTAAACCCTGTGATGTTGCGTGCTGCGTCCGAGTTGATTAGGCACGTTTTCGACAAACAGGCCGCATAGTCGTTCTGGTTCGCCGTGATCTGCGCGGGGGAGATGACAGTCCCTCGAAATTCGTAGGTTGTCGTCGGCGCTGTTGAGTTGAACGTGGTGGCGCTTCCGATCGTGACCGTCGCGCCACTGTTTACAGTTAGGTTTCCCTGGATCGTCGTCGTGCCTGTTCCACCGACGTTTAGATCAATGTTCCCGGAGTTGCCGATCGTCATCCGCTCCGTGAGCGATCCACCGTTTGCCCGCGTGCCAAGTGCGAGATCAAATGCGTCGTTTGCATCGGTCGCGTTCGTCTTCTTTGCCTTGATGAAGGCGCCATCGCGATACGCTCCTCCGCTCGTATATTTTCCTCCGAGGATGACAGCGCCGCCGACGCCCGCCGCAAATGCGGTGTCGTCGTATACCGTTGCCCCCGTCCCGCCTATCGCTGAGATCGTGGATCCAGTCGCGTCGTATAGCGTCGATCCACCGTTGATCGTGGTCGTGTTGGTATTGGTGCTGCCGAGTTGAGTGTTTCCGGCGTTCACGATGGCCGTGTTTCCGGCCTTCGTGTCAATCGTCACGATCGTGGACGCGGATGAGTTGTTGAACTTCCACGCCGTGTTTGCACTCGACGTTTTCATGATGACGTTCTTCGCAGAGTCGAGATTGAGACTCACGGCGAAGTTCTGACCCGTGAAGTTGTTACCCCACGACTGGATCGGCTGCGCAGTCGTCGCGTCCGCGTTGATGCGCACATCGAGTTGCCCGGATGGCGTCGTCACGTTGCCGATGCCGGTCGGCTCGGACGTCAGAACGTACGTACCGTTGTCGCTGATGCTCGAAGCTACGAGGTTCGTTCCGTCGCTCTTCGTGACGACGTTGGCGCCCGCGCTGTTCGTCAGACTCGACGAGCCGAACGCCGAGCACGTGAACGTAAGAGCGCCGGTCGACGCAATCGTGACGCGGGTAAGCGCGTTGCCTGCCGTGCAAGCCGTCGGCGAGTTGCCGGCGAAGTCTCCGACGGCGGTCGAGGACGTGAACACGGACAGGTTGCCAGTGGTCCCGGACACTGTTCCGCCGCCGCCTCCACCAGTCCCGCAGGCCCATGCTGAGCCATTCCACTTCAACACTTCGTTGGTGGCGCAGGACGTAAGTAGGCCTAGCTTTGACCCGCTGACCGCCAGGCCACCCCCGGTGGTTGCGCCGACGATGGTCCCGCCCTGCGGTGATAGGCGCTGTGCGTGAGCAGGCGCCGTGAAAAGGGTAGCGAACAGGAGCCAGATGGCCCCAGCAACGCCGATGCGCATGTGGCTCCTGTTCATGGTGCTAGACCGACAGCCGGCCGAAGATGACCAGCTTGAGGTTGTCGGTGCTCGCGAGGTCGGCCGCGACACCCGCGGCGGTGTAGACCTTCACCGAGAGGATGCGCGTGTTGGGCACGTAGTCCGTGACCTGCGCGCGCTTGCCGTCCGTGCCCCAGACATCGGGGTAGATGTCGAGGATGACCGGTAGTGCCTCCTTGAGCTTGAGCGTGTAGACGCCCACGCCCGAGCGCGTGATGTCGCCGGCAGTGCCTGACACCATGTTGTCGGCTGCCGTCATCGGCTGGATGCTCGAGCTGACACTCAGCGTAGTCGTGGGGATCACGGGGATCGCCGCGCCAGCGCCTTGCACCGAGCCGAACATCACGCAGCCCTCGACGGGTAGCGCGACTAGTGGATTGGGAGAGCGGTTCATGTGGTTCCTTTCTCGTCCTGGCCTTACGGCAGGAGAATCACGGCGTTCCAGCCGGGGGTCGCGCAGCAGAAGTTCAGGTACTCACCCACGCGGGCCTCGTAGCCGTCGCTCGCTTCGCTGACCTTGATGATCGAGCCAGCGCGGCGCTGCAGGAAGTTGGGCGCCGGGCCCGCCGAGAACATCGTCCAACTCGACCAGGTCAGGACGTAGATGCGCTTCACCGGGCAACACCGGTCGGTGTAGATGGTGAGCTCCTGGCCGTTGAGGTTGACCGTGAAGCCCTTGAAGCCGACCGTGGCGACCTTATTGCCGTCGTAGCCGGCAGCCGAGGTGATGGTCCACTTGCCTTCCATCTGCTTCGCCAGCGTCCCGAAGGTCAGCGGGTTCATGAAGCAGACGTCAGGCGTCCCGCCGATGTTGTCGCAGGCCGCGACCGCATCCACGAGGGCGTTTGCCACCGAGCGACCATCCGTCGCGTCGATGCGGATGCCGCCGAGATACTCTGGCTCGAGCGTGCGGTCGACGCCGTAGAACGCCGTGGACGTCGGGGCCGTGTCCGGCACCCAGTCCGCGAGGCCAGCCGGGGAGAGCGTAGCATCCCCGTCCAGGAACATGTAATCCGTAACCGCGGCTGCCGCGATGCCGGCCGACAGGTTGCCCGTCATGGTGATGGTGCCGTCCATGCGCTGGACCGACGCAACCGTGACTGTGCCGGCGCGGAGAGAGGTGCCCGCCGCGGCGCTGTCGAGCTTGATGACGTCGCCTTCACGGCACGCCCACACCGAGGCCTTGTCGTCGAGCGTCGCGACCGCGGTGGCCACGCCGCTGTTGTTCAGGCGACCGAATGCGCCCGACTTCGAGCGGAAGAACCGGAAGTTGATCCAGTTCGACTCCGCGTCGATGGCGCGGTCGAACTCGTCGAATGCCGGTTCGAAGGCGTCGACGTCACCGGTGGCGGTGGCCTCGATCACTTCGTTCTGCACCTTCGCGAGACGGTAGTGCGACGCGCGGGTGACTTCCCACGCCTCGTATTTGCTGGTGTTGTTCGCCGCGGCAAGCGCCGTGGCAAAGGTGGACGAGCCGCCGCCGGGGAGTGCGTAGCCAACGGGCTGCACCCACTTGCGGCCTCCCACCATCTTCTTGCGGGACTTCTTGATGAGGCCCAGAGCCTTGTTGTTCTGGAACGCCATCTTGGCCACTTCGCCGGGGGCGTAGTGGTCCTTGAGCATCGGGTCGAATGCGGTCAGATCGAGCTGTGCCATGTCGCAGGTCCTTGTTCGCCGGTTAGGACCTACCCACCGAAGTCAGTGCGCTACGCAGCGCCTTCCTTCATTCGCCCGCGAAGATTCGCGAGGGACCGGCGTCGATGCGCATCCCGGTCGTGTTCACCCTCATCCGTAGATGCGGGCTGGACCGGGGCGGCTGTCTGGTTGGTCAGCGTGCTGGACCTGCGACTCTGGGGGTCTCCCTGGGGCACGCTTGCCTTCGAGACAGGCGCTGTCTGCGCTGCCGGGGCAAGCAGGTGCCGACGCCGGGCGATCCAAGCGTCGGACTTTTTCTTGAAGTGCTCTTCGGCGAGCTTGGCGCAGTCCTCCCAGTTGGGCTCGACGCCTTCGCGCGCGTATTTGGTCTTGATGACCTCCCACACGATTGCGCCGGGGTCGTCCTCGGCTGCGAGGTGCGGGAACTTGTCCTTGGCCGCGTCGAGCTCGCGTGCGAGCGTGCGCACGGCATCCTGCTCGGCGCGGGTGCGCTGCTCGACCTCGGCGCGCTTGGCGGCTTCGGCCTCGCGCTTGGCCTGGTCGGCCTTGTACGCCTTCACCTGGCGCAGTGCGCGCTTGGAGTCAATGCGGATCTTGAGGTGCTCCGGGATGGACGCACCGAGCGTGCTACCCGACAGCATCGTGACCAGGTCCGACACCTCGTCGCGCAGCTCGTCATCAGTGGCCGCGCCCGTCCACTCCTTGATGAGCGTGACGATAGCTCCTGCGGGGTCGTCCGCGTACTTCTCGCGGATGTCGAACTTGGCCGCCCACTCGTCGCGGGTCTTCTCGAAGGCAGCGCGCTCGTCATCGAACGCCTTGCGCGCGAGCTCGAGCTGCGCCGATGCGTGCGTGTCTACGGCCTTCGACACGGGATCAAGGGCCGGTGTGGCAGCGGCAGCGTCGGGGGACAAGGCCTTCGACGCGGCGGGTGGGGTCGCGGAGGCTGCTGCCGCTGCTACCGGCTGATCGTCACTGATGGCTGGCTCGAGTTCCTCGGCTCCCTCGCCTGCATCGAGTTGGGGCTTGAGCTTCTTGGCCGCTTCCGCGAACAGCCGCCGGGTCGTTTCCTTGACGCCGCGGTCGCGCACAACTTCGCGCACCTCGACGGGGGCTCCCTCGTCCATGCCGACGGTGTCAGCGGACTCGGTGGAGAGGTCAGACACATCAAGGGCCGGCTCATACTCGTCGCGGTCGGTGCTCACTGGATGACTCCCTGTTCAAGCGGCAATCCAGCCGCCGCCATCGCGTCCAAGCCGCCCATGCCGTTTCCGGGCATCGGGGGCGGCATCATCGTCGGGTCCATCGGCATCGCCGGGGCTGCGGCTGCTGCCGGGTCGGCGGGCATCGGCATCGCGCCGGGTGCTGGCACAGGTGCCTTCGCTGCCTCCTGCTGCGCGAGCTCCTCTTCGGCGCTCTTCAGCATGTCGGCAGCCCAGCGGAAGCGGCCCAGGACCTCGTCCTCGTCCTTGGTGCGCCGGGTGCTGTCCATCTCGGCCTCGACCATGTCGAGCTCACCGAGCAGCATCTCTTTCGCCAGGTTGGGCACGCGGAGCATGTACGGCGTGGGGACGCAGTCCTCGAGCGGGATGTCCGCGTTGGCCAGGTCCTCGAGCCACTTCTCGATGCGGCGGTATGGGCCGAGCATGTGTCGGTTGGCTGCCGCGATGTCAGGCTCGTCGAACAGCGCCGCCGTCTGCATCGGGTTGGAAAGCAGGCCGGCGTCCGCCATCTCGCGGACCGTGGCGAGCTTGCCGCTCTTCGCATCAGGCAGGAAGTTGATGGGCTCTAGCACCAGGTGGTAGTTGCCCGAGTCGGGGTCGATGGCGCACCAGTCGATTTCGTCAATCCACGGCGCGACCTTCGTGCTCTCGGGTAGCTCGCCTTCCGATGCGTCGTCGGCAATTGCGCGCGCCTCGTCGAGCGTGAGCAGGCCGAGTTCTACGCGGAACTGGGCATATTCACTCTCGACGTCAGCGAAGCGGTCCGACTCGAGGTCATACATCGTATCGAGCGCCCTGCCCGATGCGTTGGACCCCAGCGGGTTCTTAGACGCAGCCGACGCCTGCGAGATGCCGCACATCTCATAGGCCTGTTGGATGCGCCACTTGAGGTATTCCAGCGTGGCCTGGTTGAAGGGCGTGGGGGCCACGTACTGCGGTGCCTGGCCGTCGACCTCGATCACCGCGGGCCCCTTGGCCTTGAGATGATGCTTGTTGACGTTCATGCCGTTGGCACCACGGAACGCGAACACCTTGAGCGCCAGAGCTGCGCTGATGTTCTCGCCCATGCCGGCCAGCGTGTCGTTGACTTCCTTCTGCGTCGGCGCTGCCTCTTCAACGAGGCCCGTGCCCCAGAATCCGTCGACGGGCGCGCACCAGTGGAAGAAGGCGAACGGGAAGCGGGGGCGCTCCCACTCCTCACACATGAGCAGGTGGCCACGCAGGGCGATGACGTGCTTTCCGTCCTCGGCGTTGGGCCCGCTCGGCAGGTGCCAGCCTTCGGCAACCTCGACCTGGTCCGACTCCATCTCGCCCTCGAAGGGCTCCCACTCCTCGCGAGTGGCCGCCGCCGTGGCCATGATGGCGTCACGGTGGTCCGGGAACATCTCGGCCAGCACGTCCTTGCTGACGCGCTTGATCTGCCCCATGACGCGGGGCGTGCCGTAGCGCGCCTCGGTCGGGTCGACGACGATCTCCCGGCGCGGCACGCGCTCGATGGCTACGTCGCCGCCATCGCGGTAGACCTTGGCGACGCCGGTGCCACGGATGAGGCCATCGCGCACGACCTTCGGGCACAGGCGCTCTACGATGGACTGGCCCATCTTGCGACGCAGCACACGCGATGCCTTCTTGGCGTAGCGCTTCTCGCTCCACGTCGCATCGTCGGCGCTGATGGTCGGCATGGGCCGCCGCTTGCTGATGCGGCTGGCCATCGTGCCAACCATGCTCTTGGCGAGCTTGATGCGGCTGTCGGTCTGCGCTCGACGCACCAGGGCCGAGCCGTCGCGGGCTACGGTGATGGGAACGTCGCGGTAGACCGCTTCCCACACGGCATCCATCGCGGATTGCACGCGGTGGTGGCGCTTCAGGCGGTCAATCCAGCCCCACAGGGCAGACGCAGCCTGGTCACCTTCGCAGCACCACCACCGGCTCGTGCCGAGGTGCTCGCCGTCCTCGTCGGACTTACGGCGTGAGCGGCGCACCCGTCATGGGCTGCGCGGACTCTGGGGCGCTGACGAGGTTGAGGGTCACGCTTTCACCGCCGTCACGTAGTCATCATCGCCGCCGTCATCGTCTCCGAGGACCTTGGCGATGGCTGCACCGCCGTACTCGTCGACCACGCCACGAGCGTCAGCCGCGCCGCGCGATGGGGCGCTGGATGCGGTGACAAGCGGCGCAAGCTCCAAGCTCACGTCGCCCACGGTGATGTGCGTGGCCACGAAACCATCGCGGCGCAGGGCGCGGGCGAGCTCGAGCGCATCACCAGCTGAGGACGATGTCCTCGTCCGGGCTGATGGCTGCTTCTTCGAGGTCCCGCTCCTCATGTGCGATCCATTCTGGCGAACCGGCTTCGGGTTTCAAGACTTCCTCGCGGAAACGGTGGTGGTAACTCTCGCGGTGCGCATACAGGCCCGCGTCACAGCAGTGATTCGGCGTGCTTGGGTCTTCCACCATTTTTCCGGTCGCACTGCGCTGCGGTGCCCATCGGTGGACCATCATCTCGGTCAACAGCGGGCTGCCCTGCCGGAACTTGAGCAGGCCGCGCCGGATGTCGTTGTTCTTCTGCTTGATGGCGATGGCCTTGTTCGTCTTCGTGGCCTCGGTGATGGGCAAGCCGTAGCGGTCCACCCACTTCTTCGACCAGCCCATCACAGCGGGCTTGCCGCCGCCACCCGCGTCGCACACGACGATGCTGACGTGGACCTGGTCACACACGGCGCGCAGGTAGGCCGCCATCTCGTCGTAGTCGAGGCCGGGGCGCTTCCACGACACGAGCTCGTAGAGCGTCGTGTCCTTGAGGGACCAGGCGTAGACCACGAAGGCGAAGTCATCGCGCGTACCGAGGTCGCCGCCGAGCGCCAGGAAGTACTCGAGGCCCTCGACATAGCTCGGCAGGTCACGCAGGGCCGCCTGCAGGTCTGGGAAGCCGTCGTCATCCAGGCGCAGCGGGGCGTAGGTCAGCTCGTGCGCGGGCACGGCGTTGACCGCGTACACGAAGCGGGCATCCGTGCGCACCCATCGCGCGAACCACTCGCGCAGGAGGTCCGGGTCGTCGTCATTCCAGCCGTTCTCACGGATGGCCGCGCCGGCAGTGCGCTCCCATCGCTCCTCGACAGTGGCACCAAAGAAGGGATTGTCCACGACGCGCAGCACGTGAATTTCCCAGCCGCCAACCGTGGCCCCATCGTCACGCGTCACCTCGTAGAAGAAGCCCGCGCAGTCTACGTCCGGCGTGCCCGTCATCCAGCACTCGCCGTCGAAGTCAGCGAGCGCCGGGCTGATGACGGCCTTGTAGAACTTCTCGAGGAAGCGGAACTTTTGCGCCTCGTCAATCCAGAACAGGTGCTTGGCGCGCCCGCGGAGCTTGTTCAGGCTGCGTTCATCGTCAGCGCCGAACAAGTCCAGCCGACTGCCGTTGCTGAACTCTAGTGCGAGCTCGGCTTCGCGCACCTCGACGATGACGCCAGCGACGTCGAACCGGGTGACACCGCCGGCGCTGACGTCCTTGCCGTACTGGCGCACCAGGTCGACCAGGCCGCCCTGTGTGTCGCTCTCCCATGCGAGCTGACGCGCCTCGATACGCGTGGCGTTGATGTACGTGGCGCGGAAGCGGTCCTGCTCGAGCGCCCTGCACAGCATCTCGCGGCAACCGCCGGTGGTAGCGCCAGCTCGGCGCGTCTTGCGCGTGGCCCGCCGCTTGGCCTTGCTCGTGAGGAAGGCGTGTTGCTCGGGGTAGTAGAACGAGCGGATGATGGCCGTCAGCGCAAGGACGCGCTGGCGCTTCTTGTCCCGCTCACGCCGCGCACGGCGCTCGGCAATGAGCGCTCGGGCACGGGCTTCGTCCATTAGTCCTCGTGGACCGAGATTTCGCGCACGAACAGCCGCATACGATCTCGCGGGTTCATGTTCTCATCGCTGATTTCCGAGAGCATCTGGTCTGCTGCTGCCTTCACTGCGGTTTCCCTTGACGCGAACAGGCTTACCACGCGCTCGACGATGCGGGCGCCGCCATCCACTTCTGCGAATGTCCACAGCCCCCACATGACTCTCACTGTGCTGCCAACTTCGTCAGCTTGGCAAGCGCGACCTGGTGTCGCTCCTTCGCGATGTTGTACGCCTTGAACAGCCCTTCAAGCTGCTTGCTGGCGTCGACGTACTCGCGATAGGCCTCGGCCTGCTCGCCGCTGAGCAGTACGTCACTGATGCCGCCCCGGCGGTCCTCGGGGTCGATCATGGCTTCTCCGCGTCGTCTACCTCGAAGGTCTGCGCGATGTTGGTGAGCGGCACCTTGACGCGGCACTTACGCCCCTTCCACACGTCGCTCTTGCTCGTCCACATCACGAGCATGTGCGTGCCCTTGTCGACACATTCGACACCGCGCTCGCCGTCGCTCTTCACGCTCCAGTGGTTGGTTCCGCCGGGCCAGGGCTCGGCAACGATGGGGGTTAGGAACGTCACGGATACGAGCATGGCTACTCTCCCGCGGCCCGCTTGAGCCGCTGCAGGTACTGGTAAGCGCGGAAGCGGCGGTCAGCGTCGCCGCATGTGTCACACGTCGGTGAGTTGAACAGGACGCGAGTCGCGGCACGCAGGCCGCACCATGAGCAGGTGTCAGTCACTGCACGACCACGGCAGCGCCGTCCTGGTTGACGAGGCCGGTGTCCTTGGGCAAGTCCCGCAGAATCATCGCTACGTGGTTCTCGCGGATGATGAGCAGGTCTTCGCCGGTGTCCGACGGGAACACGAGCTGCTCACCGCCGCTGACACGGAAGAAGACCACGACGTCACCCGCCTTCACGCGCAGCGGCACCACCTCGCCGCTCATCGCAACGCGACCGTGGCCGACTTCGATGACCTCGGCGCGCAGGTACGGCGTGTTCTGCACGGCCATGTCCGGGATGAACAAGCCGGACTTGGTGCGGTTGGACTCGCCCACGACGCGCACGAGCAACCTATCGTAAAGCATCTCGACATTGGCAGTCTGATTCATGGTCTGATTCCCTTCGGTGGCTGCAGAAACTCATCCAGCGGCATGTACACCGCTCCCTGGTACCGGCTACGAATGCGCGCCGAGTCAGGTCCGAGCGACGTGCACACGACGCTGCTGTCACTCGTGACGCCCGCTTCGCGTAGGAGCTGCGTCGCCAGGCCGCGTCCGCGGTAGTCCTGTCTGACGTAGATATAGTGAACCACCGGCACGCCTGCGCCCTCGACGAACACGACATAGCCGAGGATGTGGTCCCGGTTGCCGGCCTGGTGCCGAATCAGCGCACGTGTGTCGCCGCGGTCAAGCACCTGGTCGACGGCGATGCCAATCTCACCGCCGCGACGCCCCAGGCGACGGTTGGCGACGCCAGCCAGCGACCGCACCCAGGTCGATGCGATGTAGTTCTGGTCGGACTGACGCGGGCCGCGGATCACTCGTCCTCGCCTTCCTCGTCAACCACGACGACCTTGAGGCCGCGCCGCTGGATCTCGGCCTTGAGCTCGACGTCGCTGGCCTCGCCGAGACTCTCCAGAGCAAGCTGCTCAAGCCCCGCCTGGTACTCGTCATCGGTGAGCGGCTGGTCGCCCTGCTTCCCTGCGAGCAGCGACAGCTTCACGCGCTCGCGCTCTTCGGTCATGTACGCGGTCAGCCCGGTCTGGTAGCGCCCGTAGGCACGGCACCAATCGCGAGATGGGACGCCGCCCTCGGTGATGTCCGAGGCGATGGTCTGCGACAGGCGGTCGCGTAGCTGCGTCAGCAGGCTGCAGTGCTTGCCGTGCTCACTGCGGAGCCACTCCGCGACCGTGGCGACCCCCGCCCCGCTTGGCGCTTCCCTGGTGCCCATGTCCAGTCGCCATATCAGATCACACTGACACTCCACCACTCTGCATTACTGTTCAGACTGCACAACTGCACACTGTCCGAACGCCGGACTTACCAGGTCCAGCCCAGGAATCTCCGGTAGCGGCTGGCCTCAGCCCTCTGGCGTGCCTGAAAACGGGCCTGCTCTGCCGCCAGCGCGCGCAAAATGGCTCGCTCGAATGCGAGGCGCGGCAAACCGCGAACGTGCGCCAGACGTGAGCTAATCGATGGTCCGACCTTTACCGCCACAAACTTCACGGCAGCACCTTCCCCACGAACACGTCAGCCGTGGACCTGCGCGGCTTCTGCTGCAGCGCCCTGCCCAACTCGATGGCCGCCGATTCGAGCTCCTGTGACTCGCCCCAGGTCGGGTCGCGCTCGCCGCCGTCCAACACCGTAGCGACCGTGATGCATGCCCTGTCCAGCCTGGCGCGCAGCTGAGCCACGTCCGGGGTGTCGTCGCGGTGTACACGCCGGGTCATCGGAACCCCTCGAACGTGATGCCCCGCTCGCGCAGCAGTGCGTTGAACCTGACGTGCACACGCCGCTGATACGCCCAGGTATCCGCCTCGGTTGAACCGCTGCGGCGCACGCCCTTGTGTGCTTCAGCCAGGAGCCGCCACAGGAGCGGCAGTGGGATTATTGCGTCTTGTGACGTCGGCAGTGGTGATGCCATCGCGCGGTTCCTTTCGTGCTCTCCCACCCGGCAGCAGTCGCCATCTCGGCGGCTTGCTCCTCGGTGATGTCGCGGTTGGTGTAGATGCGCGCCGAACAACCATCGGCGTCGCAGTGGACGGTGCAGTGTTTCTCGTCGTGCTCGCTCATCGCAGCAACTCCCCGCTTCTCATGCGCTTGCCGACGGGTTGCTTCGCGCGCTTCTCGCGCACGGCCTGGATAAGCCCGTCCACGTCGGGGTGATTCAGCGCCTTGATGGCCTCGAGCAGCTCGCGCTCACGGGTCGGACTCGGCGGTTGTTCGTCCTTGAGCTCGCGGATGAGCTCGGCCGGGCGGTCGACCTGCTTGCGGTTCTGCTCGGCGCGCATGGTCATGCCCTTGCGCTGACACGACGGACAGAACGCGATGCGGGTCTTGTCCAGCGGTGCCTCGCGCTTGGCCAGCAGGTGCCGGTTCCACGTGTCGAAGGCGTGATCGGCCTCGTCGGTCCAGTCGACGACCGCGCCGCAGCGAGCTCGACACGGCACGACGCCGATCACGTTGGGTGTGGCCGTCCGGCGGATGGCCGTCGCGAAAGCCTCTTCGGACATGCACTCACGCCCGCTCGTGTCCGGGTACCGTCGCGCCATCGCATCGGCACGCACCTCGGGGTCTTCGTCGTCGAAACTCACGCATCACCTCCCGCGGCCATCCAGGCCGGCTCTTCCCACTCGGGTCCCGTGAACGTCAGCGCTCGGGCTATTCGATCCTCCGACGGCGCTCCCTGTGCGCTCGACGAGGGTTGGTCCTGTGGCAGCTTCGCGAACCAGGTGCGCGCCGGGTCGAGGTACTTGCTCAGCGTCTGCGCGCCGAACAGCGTCTCAGGCCGCAGGTACTTGAACATGTCCGGCTTCTCGAGCCAGCCGAGCTCGAAGCAGCAGTAGCCGATGACCATGCGCAGGTCGCGCTCGGTGATGCCTTCGCGCAGGTGGCGAACGATCAGCCGCGTGTGCTCAGCCGTGCCGCTGTAGCGCACGCCGTTGTAGCTGCCGAGCTTGTCCAGCACCACGCGTGCCGTGGCCTGCTCTTCCGGGGTCAGCTCGCTGGGCTTGCGCTTCTTAGCGCGCGCGAGGCCGACGTCACCCTGGTTGCGCTGGATGGCAGATTCCAACCCAACCATCCCGCCAGCCGAAGGCGCAGCGGAATTCTTCTCTGAGATCTGATCCTGATCCAGAGCCGGAGGAAGAGACAGAGAAGGAGAAGGAGAAGGAGAAGGAGAAGGAGAAGGAGATAGGCTTAGCGTTCGCTTAGCGTTCGCTTGGCGCTTGCTTGGCGTTGGCTTAGCCTTCGCTTCACCTCCGCGCTTTCCCCTTTCCGCCTGCTGGATTAGGAACTGGATGCGCTCCGTTACTCCACGCAGGCGAACACACAACATGTCGCCTTCGATGACGTCAGCAAGGCTCTCTGCAACCATGCTCTGCGCAAAGCCGTCGGTCTCCGCAGCGGTGTCGATGTCAGCGATCGACACAACCGCCGAGCGTGCGTTGTAGGCCACGTCCCAGATCGCCGCGAGGGTCCCGACGACCTCGCGCATCGACCACCCGTAGCGTCTAGCCAGACGTTTCGCGCGCGGTTCGTTCCAGATCTTCCCATCCAGGTTGACGCGACTCACAGTGAAACTCCTAGACCGCACCCGGCGCTGGGACTTACCGTTCCAACATGCGGGTGATAATTCTGTTGGTGGCCGTTGCGGCGTGCAGCGGCGGAACGAAGACCGATGCGAGCGTGGAGAGACGCCTCGCAGCACTCGAGAAAGCGAGCGCGCCTGAGTGGTGGTGCAACGATCTCTATTGCACCCGCTCCGAGGACGACTGCCGTACTTTCTTCGGGCAGTTGAAGGCTTATCCGAAGGAGTGCACTCGACAGTTCATCGCGTTCTGCGCGTTCAACCCTGGCGACGATGGGAAGATGGCCGCGACATGCGAACCAACTCTCTCCTTGTGCCAGAGCGGGAACCACGGCGTTGATGGACGCTGCGTAGGCGTCAGATGACCTCACGACGCGCGCGCCTCTTCGGGCAACACGACCAGCGTGACCTCAAGTGCAGACGCGAGCGCCTCGCACTCCTCGGTCTTCATGGGGATGGGATCGCGAACGTCCAGCAGCTTTCGCCGCAGCGACGAGCGGTCGAGGTCGAGGCCGCTGCGCTCCAGCAGCTCATCCATCGTCCAGCCGGTTTTGTCGTAGGCGTCTCGGAGTTGTTCAACAAGGGTACGCACGATCAGAATGGGTACACTATGCCCAATTTCCAGTCAACGAGAATGGGCATACTGCGCAACAGGCCAACCGCGTAACCTTGCGATATGGGGCCCAGGGAGCAACCTCAGAAGCTGCGCGGCACTCCGGTGTC
>Ga0213919_1000297_pt1 | contig 23371 bp, 31 predicted proteins | sample McNCre317MG_FD_161056 | JGI IMG/M metagenome (GOLD analysis project Ga0213919, IMG submission 161056) | Freshwater microbial communities from McNutts Creek, Athens, Georgia, United States - 3-17 MG | ecosystem: Environmental > Aquatic > Freshwater > Creek | place: USA: Georgia | collected... | reverse complement strand
GAAATTATTTATATAATGACTTTTTTATATAAAAAGTATGGTAGTGTATATCTTGATTATTTAGAGATATTAATTAATTCGGGTATAGACATACAAACTGCTGTTTATAAATGCTTTAATGACTTGGAAGGAGGTGTATGTGATAACAATATATAAAACATTATTTGAGGTTTCAACTCCTTTTTATAGGGATATACATTTTGTCCTTAACCGTATTAAAGAAGGTAAGAATAAAGAACTTATTTCGTTAATAAGAAAAGAAAAAGATAAGAAAAAACGTAATGAATTAAAGGAGAAACTACCTGCTATTTGTTTTAGTGGTACTTTTAAAACTCGTTCTATTTCAGGATTAGATACTCATTCCGGATATATATGTATAGACTTTGATAATTATTCTAATAACGAAGAACTTAATAAACAAAGGGAACTACTACTTAAAGATAAATATACATTTGCTTTATTCGATTCGCCTTCAGGTGATGGTTTAAAATGTATTGTTAAGATACCGGCAATAAAAGAAAATCATACTTCATACTTTGAAGCTCTTAGAAGTCATTATAATAGCGATAACTTTGATATTCATTGTAAGGATGTTTCTAGGGTATGTTATGAGAGTTATGACCCTAACTTATTTATTAATGATAGGTCTATAATATGGGATAAAATAGTAGAAAACGAAGGTTATTCTTATATAGAAAGAGAGCCAGTAGTTGCATTAAAGAGCGAAGATGTAATAATTGAAAAATTAATAAAATGGTTTAATAAAAACCATTCAATGTCTGAAGGCAGTAGAAATGCTAACCTTTTCATATTAGCATCTGCTTTTAATGATTACGGTGTTTCTGATTCTTCTGCTATTTATTACTGCCAAAGATTTATAGATAAATCATTCTCTCAAAAAGAAGTAGAGAGGACTGTGCGTTCTGCATATTCAAAACGAGCTAATCATGGTACTAAATACTTTGAGGACAATACTAGGGTTAATCAAATTAAGAATGAGCTAAAGACTGGTAAAAGTATCGAGGATATTAGTAAGTCTTTTATTGATGTAGATACTAGAACAATAGAAACTATTGCAGAAAATAATCCTAATAATATATTTTGGTCTAAAACTGATAAAGGCAAGGTTTCGATTGATAATTTCAAATATAAAAATTGGCTTCAATCAAATGGGTTCTTTAAATTTTATCCTGAAGGTTCAGAGTCATTTATATTTATCCGGGTTGAAAATAATCTTATTGATAATACAAGTGAAGTAAAAGTTAAGGACTTTGTACTGGCATATCTTTTAGAACAAAAAGAATTTGAAGTATATCAATATGTTACTAATCAACCTAGGTTTTTTAAAGAGGATATTTTAAATACTCTTGACACTACTTCTGTAAAGTTTATGGCAGATACTAAAACTGCTTCTTATCTTTATTTTAAAAATTGCGCCATTGAGGTTTACAAAGATAAAGTTAACTATATTGATTACATTGATTTAGATGGGTTTGTTTGGAAAAAACATATAATAGACTTTGAATATAGTAAGTCTGATGTTGAGTGCGATTTCAATACTTTCATTAGAAACATATCAGGTAAAAATGATGATAAGGAATTATCTATTCGTTCTACTATTGGTTACTTACTTAGTTCTTATAAAGATTCATCAAACAATGTTGCTGTTATTCTTAATGATGAAATGATTAGCGAAAATCCTAACGGTGGAACAGGTAAGGGTATATTTATAAATGCAATTAGCAAACTAAAAAGAACTTCTGTTATTGATGGTAAGAATTTTGACTTTAAAAAAACATTTGCTTATCAAACAGTTTCAGCAGATACTCAAGTTATTGCTTTTGACGATGTACCTAAAAACTTTGCTTTTGAAAACCTTTTTAGCGTTGTTACTGAGGGTATTACATTAGAGAAGAAAAATAAAGACGCTATTAAAATACCAATAAGTAAGTCGCCTAAAATAGTTATATCAACTAATTATGCGATAGGTGGGGATGGAAATAGCTTTGACCGTAGGAAGTGGGAGGTTGAATTTGCCCAGCATTATAAAAAAGAACATACTCCTTTTGATGAATTTGGTAAACTTCTTTTTGATGAGTGGGATAATAAAGAATTTAATAACTTCTATTCTTTTATGATTGATTGCCTTCAAATTTACATAAGAGAAGGGTTAATAAAATCAGAGTTTAATAACCTAAAGGTTCGCCAGTTTATTGCTAAAACTAATTACGACTTTTATGAATGGACTAAGGATGGTAAGATTGAAACTAATGTTAATATAGTAAAAGCAGTTAAGTTTGAAGAGTTTGTTTCCGACTTCCCTGACTTCAAGAAGTTCTTATCTCGTAAACGATTTACTCAATGGCTTGAAAAGTATGGGGAATATAAAGGATATGAAACCATATCCGGAAATACATTAGGACAAAGATGGATTCAATTTAATTCAAAAGAAGACTCACTACCATACTAACCATGCAACCACTAATCGACCTATATTACACAAGAATGAAGGAAAAGTACCCTTCTATGCCGGAAAATTATATTCCTAAGCCGAAATATACAGACCGTACAGCAAATGGATTGACTAAGGTTATAACCGAATGGCTTGCATTTAACAAATGTCAGGTTGAAAGGGTATCTAATCAAGGGCAATACCGGGATAATAAGAAGGTGGTAACTAACATCATTGGCCAGCAGATGACCATAGGTTCTGGTACTTGGACGCCCGGACAAGGCAAGAAAGGCACTGCAGACGTGCATTCTATCATTAAGAACCGTTTAGGGTATGGAATACCGGTTAAGTGGGAGGTGAAGATGAAGGATAAGCAATCTGAACACCAAAAGAAATACCAACAAGAAGTTGAACAAGCTGGTGGTAGATACTTTTTGGTGCATAATTGGGATGAATTCTATAAATATTACTTAGAAGTGACAACATGAGGTCAGAACGTACCGAATTTCGCGATAAGATGCTATCCTACATACTTTCTATGCCTAATGGTAAGATACTACCACTTGCAGAAGAAAGTTCAACACGATTAAAGCAAACGCAATCTATAAAGGATATTATTGATGGCAACTTTGATAGGTTGAATGGGGTGGAGATAACATTTGATGAAAATTACTCTAAAATAGCAATATGGAAGTTGAAGAAATGAAGAAATACATTAGCGAGGTTTACGACCATACGCTTAAAAATGATAATTTCAAGATTATTGAGGTTATTGTAGCCACTTTAATGGCAACAAGGGATTATGACGCTTATAGGTTTACCGATAAAATACCACCGGTGCATTCTAAGCATATTCACAACCGAATAACATTCGCCATTGAAAATGCCGATAGTCGTTGGTATTTTGATAAAGATTTTGCCATTGCATTAATTGTTTATAAAAAAATGTATATGGAATGAGTAAAATGTTTATATTTATACTATTTTTTAATCTAAACTAGATTTTGTTACATGGCAACCAATGGTAAATTTGGAGGTGAGAAAACTGGAGGTAGGAAAGTTGGAACACCTAATAGAGCTACCAAAGATATAAGGGAAGCATTTAAAAAGTTAGTAGAGGATAATATTGATAATTTTGATAAATGGATTAAGAATGTTGCAATGGAAGACCCAAATAAAGCTATGCAACTTATTCTTGATGTTTCTGAGCGTATATTACCAAAGCTTAAATCTGTTGAAGCATCTATTGAGAATAAAGGCGAAATTAAAATAACCATAAAGCGTGGAGATAGAATTACAACTACCACAACCACATCCAGCTCAGGAGAAAGTGCTGAGGGAGGCGAAGCGATTTAACGTACTTAAAAACGGAAGAAGATGGGGTAAGACAAACCTATCTATTGAGCTATTGACCGACCCGGCACTAGATGGTAAGATAGTAGCTTATTTTGCCCCAACGTATAAAGACTTATACGAAATGTGGGTTGAACTTAAGAGCGTTTTATTTCCGGTAACACAAAAGAAAGATGAACAGTTTAAACAACTTGTGTTAATAACAGGGGGCAAGATTGATATGTGGTCAATGGAAGACCCGAATTCAGGCAGAGGTAGGCGTTACCATAGGATTGTTATTGATGAGGCAGAAAAGGCCAGTAAACTAAAGGAAGCTTGGGAGCAAACGATAAGAGCTACATTAACTGACTTTAAGGGCGATGCTTGGATTCTAAGCACCCCTAAAAGTGTAAACAGCTACTTCAATCAATTATTCGATAATCAATTTAAGTTTGACGATTGGGCTGGATGGTGTATGCCTACCGTTACTAATCCTTACATTGACCCGGCAGAGGTTGAACAAGCTAGGTTACAATTAGACCCAATAACATTCAGGCAAGAATACGAGGCGCAAAGTACGCAAACCGCTAATAGACCGTTTATGTATTGTTTTGAGGATAGGCATATAAGCGATAAGGCTGTTTATAAGGAAGGTAATACAGTTTATTTATCTTTTGATTTTAATTATAATCCATCCGTTTGCTTGATAGCACAACATGGAGTTGGTTACATTCACATTATTGATGAGATTTTCTTAAATAACTCAGATATTTCGGAGGTGTGTAGTCATGTAGCATCAAGATACCCAAATGCCCATTTTATGGTAACTGGAGATAGGTCAGGAATGAATCATTCAGCATTAAATAGGAATATAAATTACTATAAAATAATAAAGGATAAATTAAATTTAAAAGATGCTCAGTTTAAAGTTCCAAATAACCCGTATTTTGAACAAAACATAGTTTTATGTAATAGCATACTAGCTAATCACCCTAATGTATTTATAAATCCAAAATGTAAGGAGTTGATTTATGATATGAGATTTGTTGAGTGGGATGGTCAGAAAATAAAGAAGGACGATAGGAATAAGAGGGAGCAGCATGCGGATTTACTTGACGCGGCAAGATATTATTTTAATACATTTCATGGTAGATTTATAAAATAAGTAATATATTAGCACAATGAAAAAGCAAACCACAAAGAAATCAACACAACCGGCTAAGAAGCTACCTTCTAAAAAGTGTTCAGGTTCTTCAATGGCTAAAAAGATATGGTCACCTAATCCTAATATTATTAAACCATGAGCGAAACAACATGTAACCCATGCGAAGATTATTCGTGTAGCTCACCAATATTAGAATGTGTTACTTCCATATTGTTAGGTCGTATTAGCGCGACAAGTACAGCCGTTTACATTCATATTGTTAAGCAGAATGGTGCTGAATATATTTACCCTACTACTAGTGACGGCTCAGGATATGTAACACTTACAACAACTAGCGCACCTGATAAAAATTTCTATAATCAATTCGATGGGCTTTACAAGGTGTATATTATGAGAGGGGGATATTTTGCAGATGGCGATAAGCAATCGGTTACATGTCCGGGAGGTTCATATACAACAGTTGGTTTAACATTTGAGAAATGTAATGGTGTGCAATACACTACACAGCATGTACAACTTATCTAATCATGATACTAATATCTATTTTATTATTGGCTTTAATAAATTCATTTGTAATAATTGGATTTCATGAAAGCACACAATACAAGACGAAGAAGGTTAAAGGACGAACGGTATTCGTTTATAAAATGGTATTATGGCGTGTTAGTTATTACGGAAATAAAATACTTGGTACGTTTTGGAATAAACCTTTTTATGCGTGCTGTACGTGCATGTCTTCGATACACTCTACTTACGTTTACTTTCCTATCGTTTATTATACTTATGGTATTAGTTGGATTACCATTGCTTTTTATCCTGTTTATATCTTACTTGTCGCAGGTATTGTCACATCATTAGTAAATAAAATATATGCCTAATATCGTAAACTGGTTAAAGCAAAGGTATAGTTCAAACCCAAGTGAAATAACATTTCACCCAAAGTTAAACATACCTATAAAGTACTTGTTTAGCATTGGTAATAAGCCATACTATCAATGTGTAAATGAATATGAGATGCCATCTAAAAGATTGGCATTTGCTAAAAAGTTTTACATTGAGATGCAAAATAGGATAACAAGTGAAGTATTGTTAGACTTCATTAATGCTACAAAGGAACGGATAAACGAAGGTAAGTTAGGTGAGGCATATAGATTGATGGATGAATTAGAATACCGTACTAAGTGGTTATTTGACCCTGAAAGTGTAATGAGGTTTGCCAGCGTGTTGTACTTTGATTTAGAGGAAAATATTTACGATTACGACTTTGAATATAATCTAAGGAAAATATCTGAGTTTGAAAAAAAAAAGTTGCTTGGAACATTCTTGAAGATGCTTTTCGAAGCACAGAGCGCATTATCCAATTTATCGGAACAAGATTTGCAGGAGTATTTACTCAAGCTCCAGCCGTTGAAAGACGCGCATCAGAGATTAACCTCAGAGAAAGAGGGTACGAACAGCAAGTAGCTGAGGCGTGGAGTGATTTTATTGTGTGTTCCGGTAACGTGGATAGGATTGATAGGGTTAATAAGATGGGAGAGTTTGAATATCATTTGTTTTTGGAACATTCGCAAAAATATAGGGATTTAATAAAGCCTAAAGAAAGTAAAGATAATTGGTAAAAATTTTATATATTTGTTTACCAACAGCAGGCCACAATTAGCCTATTTCAATAGTTGATAACTCTTATCAACAATGGCTACAATAAAGGACGTTACAATAAAATTTACTGCTGATACTGATGACCTTAAAAAGGCTAAAGCCGAATTAGGCGACCTTACCAAAAAGGTTGAAGAGAAAAATAAAGCAGAGCAAAAGGCGGCAGAGGATAACAGGACAGTAGCTCAAAAGCGTTTGGCTTTAATCGAGTCTGAGAAACGCGCAATAGATGACCTAAAAGCTAAGATAAAAAACACCTATGTTGTAGGTGATATCGAGGCTTATAGTGCAGCTATAAAAGAAGCAGAAGGGCGTATTCGTACATTGGGTGGAGAGGTCGAAGACTTAGGTAAGAAAACAAAAGAGGTTGAGGCTTCAAATAATAAACTATCCGATACATTGGGTGGCGTAAATAAGGCGTATGGGTTCTTAAGGACTGCCGCTAATATTATTCCCGGATTAGGTATAAGCGGGTTGATATTATTAGGGTGGGAAACATTGGTAGGATTAGTTAAGACATTAACGGGTGGATTAAATGAGAATAATGAAGCAGTAAAGCAGCTCAATAAATCGCTTGATGAACAACAAAAGATTCGTTCTGGATTAGAAGATGATATTCAATCGCAAATAGAAGCCCAATTAGTTTCTCAGGGTAAACTTTCAAAGTCTGACGCTGATAGATTCGCAGCTCAAAGGCAATATTCTAAGAGATTACAAGAATTAGAGAAAGATAGGGTTAAGGAGGTAATCGAGCAGTTAAAATTAGAAGGCGTTACCGTTGCCGTATTAGCTCAATCTTATGAGAAGTTTGGATTAACATACGACCAAGCTAATAGAATAATTAAAGAGGGGACATTAGAAAAAGGGACATTATCAAATGTTGATGACCAAATAAAAAGGGTTAACAATGTTTTGGAGTCAATGAATAAATTTGATGCAGAGCAAAAGAGAACAGTTAAGAGTTTAGAAGAGTTGCTTAAAGAAACATCTAATGCCATAAGTAGGGCTGAGTATGAAACCGATAAGGAGAAAAGATTAAAAGCAGAAAAAGAGGCGAACGAAAAACTATTAAAGCAACGTAAGGAATATTACGATGGGTTAGCTTACTTGCAAAAGGAAAGCGATAAAGACTTGAAAGATGCAGAAAAAGAGGCGGAGAAAGACGATAAGAAGTTACAAAAGATAAAGAGTGATTACGATAAGATACAAGAAGATGCCGACAAGTTAAGACTTAATGAAGCTAATAAAGAGCGTAAAAAAAGAGAAAAGGAAGAAGAAGACGAACTGCAAAGCAAGCTAAAGAAGCAACTTGAATTTAACGCTAAGATATTTAAAGCGTCTGATGCGGCAGGTAAGGCGGCAGGTGATTTATTAGCAGGTGCAATAGAGGGCAATGAAGATGTTTTAAAGAAAGCTAGTATCGCTATTTTAGATATTACTTTAGATACTATTGAAAAGCAGTTAATAGCTACTCAGGTTGCAGCAACAACAAGTGCAACCGTAACATCTTTTTCTCAACCCGATTCAGTTGCTACATTCGGTCTTTCAGGATTAGCAAGAAGCGCGGTTATGGTAGCATTGATTAGTGCAGCGTTTGAAGGCGGTAAGGCATTACTACATAACGCAGTTGGATTCCACGATGGTGGATTTACGGGCGATGGACACGAATGGCAACCTGCTGGTATTGTTCACAAAGGTGAGTTTGTGCAGACTAAAGAGAACACTATAAAATATCGCAAAGATTTGGAGGCAATGCACTCAGGCGAGTATGGACAGTATATAAATAAAACTTACATACTCCCTAAAATGATGGCTAATGATAGTAAGAGAGTGGCATATTCAGGATTGGACGAGTATGGTGTATCTAGGGCATTGAGAAAGAACCGTAACATGGTAATTGAAAATGCAGAGGCGATAGGAAAGGCAGTAGCAAGGAATATAAATACAAAAGAGCTATCAATATTAAAACGTAGGGGAATAGTTTAATGGCTAATAACTTCAAATATTATATTAATGGTACTCTTTTAAGCGATGAGCCTAAGGGGTGGCAGGATAGTGCTAAGAAGTTGAAGCGAAGCGAAGAACATAACAATATTTTTATTGAGTATGTAACTGATTTAATATTTCATGGTGACGGTTATTCGATTATAAGTTCACTAATAAATGAACAGGGTTATTGTGCGGATGCTAACTTAAAGATTGATTACCGGTGCTCAGAGTTTGAAGACTTTGAAAACTATTTTACTGGCAAACTAAAACTTATTGATGCTGAGTTTGACGATGAGCGTTGCGAGGTAATGTGCCATGCTGAAGATGAGAGCTTATTTGGATTAATAAAACCTAGATTTAGTCATAAAGTAAGGTTAGCCAGTAGCAAGACGGTAACGGGAGTTGATGATATTACTATAAGTCAGCGCACAATAGCAATACCTGATACTGATACCGGAATAACAGTTTCTAGGAGTGGTTATTACGTTGTTGATATACTTGATTTCTTAGTAAGATATATTTCAGATAATCAAATATCAGTAGTTAGCGACTTCTTTAGTACTAGCACATCAACTAGAATAACTCAAACGATTACATTTTTATCTCCACTAAATGCAACAGGTATATTTTTAGGTAATCTTAGATGGACAGACTATTTTGGTGTTGACCACAACAGTGGAATATTAACAACAGCATCAAGTAATCCAAGCGTAAACCTAGATACTATTTGTAAGTTTTTTGTTGGTAATACCTCTCTAGGTGGAGGTAATCATAATGAGTTTAATTCATTTAAAGATTATCAATACTTTGCTAAAGCAACGCACAATGGTAGTAACCAAATAACATTGGTTTCAGACCTTCCAATGAAATTAAGGATGCCTAATTTATGCACCGTTTCAGATGCTAGTCCTGAATTACCTGATAACGGAAAGAAGTATTTAAGTTACTTTAGTGGATTGATGTTAAGGGGGCAAACAGATGCCCCGATAGTATCTTTCGATGACATATACAATGATTTAGAAAATTTATTTAACCTATCATTTTCTATTGAAAGAATTTCAGGCAATCTAATAATGAGAATAGAGCCATTGATATATTTTATTGATTCTAGTCATGTATTTAATATTGATAATGTTATAAATATGACTCATAAAAAGAGTGAGCAAATGGTTAAGGCTCAACTTTCTATGGGTGATAATGATTTTATACATAAGGCTTACGCTTCTTATGCTTATTCAAATAGCACTTGGGTAGTTAATAGAAGTTGTTATGGCGGTGATGCGGATTGGAGTACTAAGGCTATTGTAGATGCTGATTCGATAGCAAACTATATGACCGGGGTTAGTTCAGCTACTAATACTGAGAATGATAAGAGGGGATTTTTATTAGAGTGCGCTAGGTTGCAGAATGGTAGTATTCGAGGTATTCCATACGAAAATAATATATACGCTTTAGGAGTACAATACACGTACTATTCATTAAATGCCCAATTAACGAACTACTGGGTGTTATCAAATAACTTACTTAGGATAGCTGGAAACCCAAAATATTATAACCGGGTTATAACTAATTCTAAGGATATTTACTTAGATAATGAATATACCTTTGATGCCCCAATTTCGTTTAGTCAGCAAAGAGATATTTTTAATTATAAGAATAAATTTGTTAATTTTACTACTGATAATGGCATAAACTATAAAAAAGGGTATGTATTAGATGTAACATTTAATTTAATCAAAGGAACGGCAAACTTTATACTATTATCAAACTAATAAACAAACACAATGGCAGGAACAGCAACAATAACATTAGAGGCTTCATTAACCGACTCATCAACAGGGGAAACATACGCTTTAAGTGCTTCTCAGAGCTTACCAAGTATGAGCGTTTATGACAAGCGTATATATACAGCAGATACAACAGTAAGAACAATAGTAACCGTTAACACCGCTGGTTCAACAGGAAATTATATCTTCACTTCAATACGTGGATTTATTATCGTAAATAGAGGTAGTGATTTAGATGGTGTAATGATTGGCTATTCATCTACTGGAGCTGATACGGTTTACATTAAACTATTACCGGGCGATTTCGATGTGCGTTGGAATACGATGTTAGATGCTAATGTTACAGGCGCGGCTTATTCAGCATTTGTAAATATTAATACTATTACATTGCAATCAATAACAGCGGCTAGTCAAAGAGTAGAAATGATATTATTTCACTAAGATGGCAATAACATATATTGATAATTTTCCGGTTAAGTTTAACGAAGAGGCTCAAGATTGCCCTTACGATGACCGTCCATATTGCCAATTAGTGCAACGTAGTGATATTACAACTGTTGTAATACAAGGCGACCAATGTACTGGGGCAAATGACTGGAATCCGTTAAATATGAGTAGTTACCCACATTTTAATGCTTTGTGGTTTACATCCGGGCGTGGAGATTGGACGTGGAAGGCGGATAGTGAAAATAACTATGCTGTACATTATCCCGGTCAGAATGCAGCTATAGTACATAGGACTTCATTAGTTGGATATTATAAAATAACATTCACTATTGGATATGGAGATGTATCTATTAATGACAGTACACGATTGACTTCATTAACCGGCACTTTATCGGTAAATATGCTAGATGCCAATGGAGTTAATTTGAATGTAATAACATACGATTCTATTGGGGAAAAAACAGTTTATATTGACGCTGTTAATTCATCTTTGGGCGGTATATCATTTGTACCGTCAACTGATTTCGATGGTAGTATAAGCCAAGTTAGTGCAGTACAGATACAAGATTATTATAGCTTAGATGTTTATACATGGTCAGAGGTAAACGGGATAAGTTTTTACGAGTTTAAACGTAGTTTCAACTATGTAAATAGATATAAAGATTTCTTTGTATTTGAAATAGATTGGGACTTGTATAACCTTGCTGATGGATGCTATAGGATAGCGATACAAAGTGGTTGCGAATTAGGTCAATACAATAGTAATATGTCGTTTAACAATGGCGATACTACTAATTGGACTATACCGGGCGATTGGACAATAACAGGAAATAAGTTAAAACATACTTCCGGAGGTGGTACAGGAACAGCCTATGTTACATCTCCATATCTTTTTATAAGTGGAAGTTATGTTTTGAGGCATAGATTTAGAGTTACTGGATGGGGAGGAAGCGGATATTTGACGGTTGGATTTGGAAATGGGACAGCAACAGTTAAGAAAGTAAACGAAGACGTACAATGGACACCTACTCGTATATATGGGAATGGGTGGTATGATATAAGGTCTTTAAATACATTAGGCTCTGCTTATCCCGGAAACTATAAAATACAATTTACACCGAGTGACCCATCTTTAGAATGTTCAATAGATGACGTATCAATTACTGATTTAGTTCTTAGCGATTTTAGTACATTAGATTTCTCTAATTGTTTTACATTAAAAAATTCACACCCATGCACTAAGTTATTAAGTTGGACTAATAGTAGTGATGCTTTTGGTATTCCATATAGTGGATTAGGTGCGTTACATAGGCTTAGAGTTGAGAGCATGTTTGGTAATTCATCGTATAAAGAAGAACAATCAAACCACGTTGATAGCGATGGGGTAAAGCAAATAACATACGCTAAGAGCGAAAAGATAAAGCCATTGTTAATAAGCGAACAGCCTGAATATATACATGACGCTATAAGACTAGCTAAGATACATGACGAGTTTAAAGTTGATGGAGTTGAATATGTTGCAGATGAAGGTGATTATGAGCCCGAGTGGCAACAGACTCCAATACTTTCAATGGCTAAGAGTAGATTAAGCCTAAGAAAAAAGACTGATATTAGCATTAACAAGAAATGTTAAAAAATATTGATTAGCCTCAATACGCAGGGTGTGGCCTCCTAAGAAAAAGCTACTTATTAATAAACTAATCTAAGAAACAATGGCTTTATATTGCAATAGCAATCAGCCGGGTATTCAACAGGATTTTTGCGCCAAAGAACCGGGACGTATTACCGCAGTTGCTTATATTCGTACAGATAACAATACATTAAGTGGTTATACAACCGCTAATGAATGGCTGAACGGTATTGCAAACGGTACTATTCACGTTATTAAGAATGTTCGTGGAGAAAAACCAAAGTCTTCAGTCATAACGGCTGATGGGTTTGGCCTTCAGAAAACATACAGCGTTGGTCGTGATTTTACTGCAACTTACGAACACCCTGACGTTATAAACAATGAGGATTTTTACAACGCGATAAACTATAACAATAGTTTCCGCTTTGCATATTACACTCAGGGTTCACGCGTTTGGGTTGGTGGTAGCGAGGTGTGTAACGTTGATGCCGATTACGTAATTACAAATGCTTTGGATAGTATCATTACATTCAATGTATCTGTTAAGTGGTCTGCACAATCTATGCACGTTGCGTACAATGCTCCATTAGGAGTATTCACGAACTAGTACCCTTAGACTGTTAGCTAACAATAGCCTCTACAATAGTAGGGGCTATTTAGTTTTAAACATGTTTTTTTTATCTACTTTTGTATTATATATTTGCCACATGACTGGAATATTACTTATAGCTATTGATGCTTTTGGAGGTGGATTTTACCAACAGTTAGCGTATAATTTAGCGTTATCTATTAAGTTAGATACGCCCAATATGCCAATAACAGTAATAACCGATAGTGTTGATTTTAAGTACTTAAGTAAGGAGCAAATAGCCTTATTTGATTACAAAATCGAGGCTAAAGAGGATGATTATTTTGAGGAATATTTAATGAATCCATTTAAGTTAAAGACTAAGATTTACGAATATACTCCTTTTGAAAATACGCTTTATTTAGATGTAGACGGGTTGTTTTTATATGGCAATAAGACGCTTAGTAGCTTATTTGAAAAGCTCAATACTTGTGACTTTCAAATACATGAAGTAAGGAGATATACTAAGGCTAATTACCACGAAAGTGGAATGATTTGGACACAACCAAATGAAAATAGCCCTAATCATTTTAAAACTCTTTGGGATGCGTATGGAATTGGAGATACGGATATTTACCCTGAGTATAACAGCTCTTTTATTTGGTTTAAGAAAACTGATAGCAATAAAGAGTACTTTAATCAAGTTGCCATTAATTACAACGATAGGAGGGTGACATTTAAGGCACTAGGTAAGTCTTACCCGGATGAAATGGCGTGGAATATAACAAGCGCAAAGATGCAACACTTAGGAGCTTTTAGCGAGTTTAAGCCTTGTTATTTTGAATGGGAGCATACTAATAAAGAATTTGATTATATTGCAAAAGAATGTTGGTTTATGATGTTAGCTGGTGGTTTTCAGATAACAAAAATGGTTACTTATTATAATAATCTAATAAAATCATTTAGGTCACAGGTCAATGATACCATACCTTTCAACTTTGAAATGAGTAAAAAGATTTTCTTTAGGAAATGAGAATACTAATAAACTTCGCAACACGTTCAAGACCAAGTGCCTTTTTAAAGGCTATGGAAAATATTACTCAATTTACTTCAACTGATAATTACGAAGTTGTGGTAGTTGCTGACGTTGATGACGAGTTAATGAATAACAACCAAGTTAGAGCCAACAGTGCTAAATATAAAATAACTTGGGCTTATGGGGAAAGCAGAAATAAGATACACGCTATAAATAGGGGTGTTGAAAAAGCTACTAAGCCTTGGGATATACTGGTTAATTTTAGCGATGACATGGAATTTCAATATCCGGGATGGGATATTGACTTAATAAAACATGTTACTAATATTTGGGGAGGTGATTTGGATTTCTTTGCACATTTTAACGATGGATTTGTTCGTGACTCAATACCAAGTATGAGTATAATGGGTAGAGCATATTACGAAAGATTTAATTATATTTACCATCCTAGTTACATTAGTCTTTGGGCTGATAACGAGGCCATGGAAGTAGCAATGAAGCTACAAAAGTGGTATTATTTCGATGAAGTTCTTTTCAAACACAATCACCCGGCTAATATAGGTTTGCCTTGGAGGTTTCAAGATAAACAATATCAAGAACAAGGTGCATTTAATGACGTTGATAAACTGAATTATTTAAACAGAAAATCTAACAACTTTGGACTACCAATTAGCAATACTTATTCCGACATTATATACTAGGGCTGATACTTTTAAGGTATTAGAAACTGAATTACTAAGACAAAAGGCATTACTACCTAAAGGAACTGTTCAGATAATGACATGCCCGGATAATGGCGAGGCTAAGATAGGGCATAAACGCAATGTGTTAATGACTACACACAAGGCTAAATACCATTGCTTTGTAGATGACGATGACATGGTTTGCGATAACTTCATTGAATTATTATTAGCAGGAATATCTACCGGGGCTGATTGTTGTAGTTTAATGGGAGAGTATTATACATTTGATAAGATAAAGTATAATTACGATAGGCCATTTTATCATTCGCTTAAATACGATAGTTGGCATGATGACGCGCTTGGTTATTATCGTTATCCTAATCATTTGAATTGCGTAAGAACTGACTTAGTTAGAGATGTATTATTTGAGGTTAAAAACTTTGGCGAAGACCACGATTGGAGCAAGATAATACATTCACTTGGTCGGTTAAAAACAGAAGCAGAAATACCATTTCCTATTTATAAATATTATTTTAATCCGTTTAAGCATGAACAAAAAAATGGCTAATATTGCAAGGGCGATATTAATAAAGAAAGGATTTAGAGAGATGAGAACAGAATGGGGTTTAGAGTATTGGAGTGACGGAGATAGGGTAGTTGCTATTGCTGAAAATAAAGGATTTGTAGTTAATATGAATTTAAACATGTCAAAGATTAGATTTTTAGCAACTAACTTTGAGCAACAAATGAACGCGATATGAAAGCTTGTTTAAGTTATAGCCTGTTTGGATACGAGAGAGCAAGGCATAAAGATTGTTATGACTTCAATAGCTATTTGAGGTACTTTACTTTAGTACTTAGAATGAATAAGTTATTGTATAAAGGCTTTGATAATGTTTTAAACATAGATAATCAAACATACAATAGCGAGTATAAAGGTATATTCGATAGGTTGCAAACGTCTGGACTTATAAAGATAAATATTTGTCCTGATAATACACTACTTTGTAAGGCTATGCTTTGGAGATTAAAGCCAGCGTTTACAAATGAATATGACTATGTATTTTGTAGGGATATTGATAGCTTAGAGTGTTATAAAGGCAGGGCTTGTGTAGAGCATTTTATAAAGAACGGAACTAAAACAGTTCATTGTATTACAGATAGCGTAAGCCATAATATCGCAATGATGGGAGGTATGGTAGGTGTTCATTGTAACAACTTTAAGAGCCGGGTTAAGTCTGAAACGTGGGATGGAATGATAAATAATGATAGACGTAACTACCAACACAAGGGGAGCGACCAAGACTTTTTAAACCAATACGTATTACCTAGGGTTGCTGATAGTATGATGGAACATTACTTTCAGGGTATGCCTCAGAGCTTTAGAGGCGATTGCTACACCGGAATAAATATAGTTGATAATGTTATTGTTGAGGGGTTGCCAGTAGATTTAAAAGAAACTAATCATTTAGTAAACCATATCGGACAAGCTGGGTTTATATTAGAGCCTGTATTGAAATACTATTACGATAATGGATTATTGTATGGTGATATTTGGGATATAGAAAAGGATTATTCAGATATATTCATTTGGACTAAAAATAAATAACATGCCTAAAGTAGTATTAAGTACTAATTACGATAACAATTATCTATTCTTTTTGCCACTAACAACATTCATGTGGAAGAAGTTTGGTTTTGATTCGATTGTTTATTTACCTCAAAGAGAGGATATAAATAACGACCTACTGAACTTTGTGATAAAGAGTAGTATGCCTAATATTGATACTACTGTATTTTTTAAGTTAAACCCATCTTTTAGGGAAGATACACAAGTGCAAACGGTTAGATTATTGGCCGCTAATTCGCTTGTTCATAATGACGAGTATTTATTAACTGGAGATATTGATATGTTTCCATTAACTACTATGTGGTATGGCGATTCATTGAATAATGAAAAGCTTAATTTATACGGTCATGACTTAACCGGATATACGCAATATCCTATTTGCTATGTAGGGGCTAGAGCTAAAGTGTGGAAGCAACTAATGGATATACAAACCGATGACACAGAAAAAGAATTATTTAAAGCATTGGATTCTGAGCCAAAATCTAGAAGCGAAAAGTGGGAGGATTATTGGGGTGTCGACCAAGATATATTGACAAAGAAAGTTATTAAGTTTGGTGTTGCTAACTGTATTCACTACAAACGAGGGCATGACCAATCAACTGGGCTTCCATTGGGTAGGGTTGATAGGCACGACTGGGAAAGAACTAGTAAGTCGATTATTAAAATAGATGCCCATTTATTACGTCCGGGATATACTGATGAAAACTTCAATAAAATACTGGATTTGATGAAAGAGGTATTACCTAATGAAAACTTAGATTGGGTTGTTGAGTATAGAAATAAATTTATTTTCTTTATATGAACGAATGGCAACGAGTTGACACATCAAATGGGCTTGTGATGCCTTGGTACACACACCCATTCTTAGACGAGTTACTAACGTGGGATGTAAGTAATTGGAGGGTGTTTGAGTATGGGGCTGGATATTCTACATTATGGTGGAGGAATAAGGCTAAGTCGGTTATAAGTGTTGATACAAGTAAATGTTGGTGTGATAACATTAATTGCAACTTTGAAAGCGATAAAGAAAGTTATTTATCAAAGCCACTGGATTATGGAAATTTTGATTGTATTATAATTGATGGAGAGCCTACCGAGTGGAGAGATGAATGTACTATGTATGCACTTAGTAAATTGAAAGATGGAGGCATATTAATAATTGATAATTATGACCAACCAAGTGTTGAGCCTAATGTTTGGGAAAGCACTAATCAACTATTGAAATACTATAAATGCAAGATATTTAAACAGCCTAATCACCCAGACTGGAAAACAGCTTATTGGATAAAAGAATGAGAGTAATAGCATATACATTTACTTGTTTTAAGGATAGTTACTTAGTTGGCATGCTATGTAAGTCAATGCCTAAAAATATTGAGTGGTATGTATATGCCGGCATTTATGGGTTAGAGCCTAATGTGGAAGTATTACTGAATGGAAGTAGTAACATTAAGTATTACAGGGCTGATAGATTAGAGGATGGAACAAATGGCTTTGGTGGTACTGGTACTTTAATGCACTTGGATATACTGGATAAGTTAAAGCGCGATAGTGGATTTACTGAAGAGGATGTATTGATTCATTTAGATAGCGACACGTATATAAATAATACAAAAATCTTTGAACAAGCTAAGAGTTGTAAAGGAATAATGGGTATATTAAACGCTAGTTCTTACGCAATAGATGGAGGCAGTTTTACTTGGGCTAGTGGTTGTTGCATTACGATAAAAGGGAGTGTTTATTCTTGCATTAAGAATGAAGATATTAAAAAGAACACATTATTTTTAGTATCTAATGGTATATGCCCAAGTAACGATGTATCATTAAGCTATATTGGATTTAAAAACGGTTTTGAGATAAAGCCTTATGATATTTCAGTGGGTAGATATTTGGAGAATGTTGATTTTGTACACGATACAAGTAAAGATAAACGCATAACTGCACGTAAATTATTTTATGAATAGCGAAGTATTTGATATTTGGACTAAAGAGCCTTTTATAAAAAAAGAAGGTTTAAACGGTTATGCTACGCATCAACCTTGTTTGCATTGGTGCTTAAATAAAACAGGAGGTAATGTAATTGAATTAGGAAGTGGAGAAACATCAACAGGATTTATAAGTAAATTATGTAGTGATAGCAGAACATTTATTAGTTTAGAAACAAATGGATTGTTTTACTTATCTAACAAAGATAAAGAGTGGATTAAGTTTGTTAAGGTAGCTTCTATTACTGAAATAGAATCAATATTAAAAAATAATACATTTGGAGTAGTATTTATAGACCATGCTCCGGGCGAACATAGGCAAACGTGTATTGAAATAGTTAAGAATAGCTCGGATTATGTAGTGGTACATGACACCGAAGAGGCTGGATATGGTTATGACTTTAGTATGTATAAGTATAAATATACATTCGAGTATTACAGGCCATTTACAACCATATTAAGTAATAAATATGAGATAGATTTTAAATGATATACGAAAATAAATTTATTAGCGTAAATGGGTTTGTTTACTTAGTAAGAAAAGGAACTACCGTACAGAAAATATTAGCTTTAGCACTAAACGAATATCTAACTTCTTTTTCATGATTGACTTATCAATATTAATTTGTTCAGTAAGTAGTAGAGTAGATACATTTTTACCTAAGTTGATAAAGTTTTTAGAGCCACAATTAAACGATAATGTTGAGTTATTGGTTTCTTTAGATAACAAAAGAAGAACGGTAGGCGAAAAAAGAAACGATTTAGTTAATCAATCGCAAGGTAAATATGTTTGCTTTATTGATGATGATGATATGATTGAATATGATTACGTGTCTGAAATAACAAATGCTATAAAAGAAAGCAATGGAGTTGATTGTATTTGCTTTGGAGCTAATAGGTATGTTGATGGGGTATTTGATAAGCCGGTAAAATACGGGCAACAGTATCGAGAGGATAAAAATACTAATGATTGCTATTTTAGGCTTCCAAACCATCTAATGGTATTCAGAAGGGACTTAGCGTTAACCGTCCCATTCCCTTATCAATCATTTGGGGAGGATGCCTTATTTGCTATGGCAATGAAGTACAAGATTAAGAGTCAATATACTATTGATAAAGTGTTGTATCATTACTATTTTTCAGAAAAAACAACAGAAACACAAAAGAAATGACAAAAGAAGAGCAACAGGAACTTAACTATGTTAGTAACTTGGTTTTAAATGTAACCCATGCTAACTTAATTAAGATGCTACACAATAGCATTGCAGTAGCTAAGAATAAGCACGAGAAAAAGGCTTATACAAATGTTATTGAATACATAAAGAAACAGGAAAAAGAACGCATTGAAAAACTAGAACCGTTATGCAAAAAACCAAGCGACTTGATATTGCCATCCTCAGTGACTCAAAAACCGAGTATCATTACACTTTAACAAAAGAGGCGATAAAGAGCCTATTTGATAGTGTAGTTGATATTACTATAAATGTATTTGTTGCTGAAAAGCAACCGGGGGTATCATTTGAAGGTTGCACAATGGTAAGGCAAGATAGTATTGGTAGTGAATTTAACTATAATAAATTCATGAATTATTTGGCATCGCTAGGAACTGGCGAATATATCGCTTTTTGTAATAATGACCTAATATTTGAACATGGGTGGGGAGAAAAGATAATTGAAGGCATGGAAAAGGAAGGGTTACAAAGCGCATCACCATTTTGCCGTACAACGCATGGGCTAAACAGGATGCACCCAACAGGAGCTATAAGAAAGGGTTTTACGGTTAGGCTAGAGTTTGCCGGGTGGTGTTTTGTAATGAAAAGAGATGCTTATAAAGCTATGGGTGGCCTAGATGAAGACTTTGGTTTTTGGTGTGCTGATAACAGCGTTGTTGAGCAACTAAAGGCTAATGGATATACTCATGGGTTGGTTACGAATAGTGTGGTTAACCACATTGGTGGGCAGACATTAAACACTATAAGTCCTATCGAAAAGGAGCAAATGACCTTTGTTCAGGTAAAGAAATTTAACAAAAAATACCATCAAAATGTATGGGGGATGGAAGAATAATAAAAAATTTGTATATTTACAGTTACATCCGCAAGAGCCGTCTTACAGAACCGGGCTAACCTTTTAAGACATGGCAAAACAGACTATTGATTTTAATGACGATAATCAGGTAAAAGAATATTTATCTGCATTAATAGCACCTAAGAACCCACTTCGATGGGAGCATTACTACCAAGCGGTAAAACACGCTAATGAGTTAGCTGTTCACTTTAAAGGTGCAACACCTAAGGAGATATTGGAGCGTCAAAGGCCAAACGAACCTAAAGAGATTAGGGATTATAGACTTGCTAATTACGAGCCTAAGACTAAGAGCAAAGCAAAAAGAATTTGGAATGTATTAGCTAGGATAAACAACTCTAAAAATTATTCAATAGTATTTGGTAATGATATTTCAGCGTTAATAAAAAATGATAATATTGATGAATCACTACGTAATTACACGTACAATGATTACCCTTATTATGGTAGTTTAACTCAATGGGTGTTTGATATTTTATTAAAGCAATCATTGGCAGACCCTAACGCTGTTGTTTGTTTTAAGCCAATAGAATTGGACAAACAAAACGATGAAGACGAACAGGCGGATAACTCTTTTATTTCTCCATTTGGAATCGTTTATGAATCTAGGTGTGTAGTTGATTTTGTACCGGATAAATATTATACTATTTTACTTGATGAAAAAAGTGAGGTGACTGTTGGTAGGGCTAAGAAGTTAGAAGGTTACATAATAAATGTTTATACGCCTAATGAGATAATTGAATATAGGCAGATTGGAAATAAGAGCGATTATAAATTTGAAGCAACAGTATTGTATCAACACAATATGGGCGAAGTACCTGTAATTACTTTGGGTGGTGAACATGTAGAAGGTACATTTCCTTTTTTATATGAGTCGTTTTGTAGTGGAATATTGCCATATTGGAACGAGGCTATTGCAATGGATAGCGACCTAAAGGCTAATTACGTTCAGCATTTATATTTAGAGAGAGTAGAGGTTCAAGTTGAATGTGATAATACTAATTGCGGTAAGAACGGGGCAGATGTAGGGCAAGTATGTAATGGTGATAAATGCCATACGTGCCAACGATGCAATGGGACTGGATATATTACCGGGCGTTCACCATTTGGAACTACAAGTGTAAGAAAGGATAATCTTAGCGGAACTGACATTGAATTTCCGGGCGTTACTTATATTGATAAACCTACTGAAATAGTTACACTAGTTGAGAATAAGGTTAAGTCGTTAATAAACGATGGGTTTAGTGCTATCAATATGGATATACTTGCTAATGTAGGTGAAAACCAAAGCGGAGTAGCTAAGGCTATTGATAGGACTGATTTAGATAGCTTTATAATGCAAGTATCAAATAACATATTTGATAATTTAATTTATTACTCTTTCGAGTTTATAAATAAAATGCGCTACGGCTCAATTCAAGGTATTGACTTAGAAGCTCAAATGCCTACCATTAATAAGCCTACACAATTTGACATTCTTAGTCAACAACAATTAATTGATGACTTAGGCAAGAATGATAAGTTGCCAACCAAGCTAAAGGACTCAATGCTTAATGATATAATTGCTAAGAAATTCCCTAATGATGAATTTTTACAGCAATTAAATCAAGCTATAATTGAGTTAGACCCATTGCGAGGCAAAACAACAGATGAGGTACTTGTTGCCGTTACTAGTGGATGGATTACAAAGAAGGCCGCGATACTTAGCTCTAACGTAGAGGCGTTTATTCGTGCGGCTTACGAACTTGATAATAATTTCTTTAATTATACTTATACCGAAAAGATGGGTATTTTGTATAAGCTAGTTGATGAAAGTCAGATAAAAACAATGCCTACATTCACTGCAACAAATGCCGGATAAGATATTAAACGAAAGGGATAAGGTAGTTACTGACTCTATTGATAAATTCAATAAGAGTATTGGAGGTATTCAAAAAGATATGTTTAATATGGTTAGGTCATTTGTTAATGACTTGGACATAGATAGTGAAGGCAGAATTAAACCAACAATGAAGAACCTAAAAGCCGTTAATTCGTTTATACATTTTAAGCTAAAAAAACGACTACTAAAAGGGGATTACGAGGATAGCGTAAATGAGTTGGTAGGTAGTTTTAATGATATTTCTACATTAACTGATAAATACTTCGATAAAATTGCCGAATAGTCAAAAAGCCATATTAAAGGCCATACAGGAGATAAGCGTTCAGAAAGCTATTGCCGACCTATTAGAAGAGGGCGTAGATGAACATTTCTTTAAGCCTATGTTAGAGATATTCCAAAACGGCATTATGGCCAATGCCAATGTAAACGACCTTATTGATGAACTTCAACAGTACACAATGGGTGACGATGAAGTACTTGGTGCTTTAGAGAGGTACACAAAGCAAGTAAATAGTGATACATTAAGCGTTTATACTGCTAACTATACACAGGCTGTTAACCAATCACTAGATTTAGAATTTTACATATATCTAGGCAATCACATGCCAAAAACTAGGTGTTTTTGCGATGCTAGATATGGGCATTACTTTCATAAATACGAGATTGAAAGTTGGGGTAATGGAGATACTGGCAATGCAGTAAGTGAAGATTGTGGTTATCCTTGGAAAGGAATGATACAAGGAACTAATAGTAGCACTATTTACCTATTTCGTGGAGGCTGGAATTGTCAACACCAATTAGTACCAACTATGGTAACTAGAGTGCCAAAGGATGTGGTGGAACGGGCTATAAATATGGGTTATTATAAACCAACCGATAAGGTAAAAAAGTTTTTTGGTATTGAATAAAAAGTATATATTTGTAAATGAAAGTAATAATACTTATACAAAATTATAAAAAATGGAAGAAACAGTAAAAATAGTTAAGATTAGAGGTAAAGGAGCTGGTATTGAATCAATAACAGAACTACCTCGCGCTTCATGG